>Ga0172373_10000130_pt1 | contig 109302 bp, 112 predicted proteins | sample Lak10m_2_FD_114546 | JGI IMG/M metagenome (GOLD analysis project Ga0172373, IMG submission 114546) | Freshwater microbial communities from Kabuno Bay, South-Kivu, Congo - kab_092012_10m | ecosystem: Environmental > Aquatic > Freshwater > Lake | place: Democratic Republic of the Congo...
CTCAACAGTAGGTCTCAACGAAGACGTTATCCGAAAATACATTGAAAAACAGGGCCACGAAGATAGGGGGCAAGCTTGCTTGTAGCAGGCTGATACCACGGGGCTTGCCCCGTGGAGATTCACCCTCCGCACTTTTTTGCATCGGGCAAGCAAACGCTGAGAATTATATTAACTCAGGGTTCTTTATCGGCGCCCAAGCAGGTTACACCCACGGAAAGGGTCGCTTTGATTCCGTTTATGATGATGGACCGATTTTTGGTCCGGATGTATATCGCGATTCTAAAAAGGCGAGAAAATCAGCTGGCCTGATTGGTATTTTGGGTGGATATCGCTATGTTTTCACAAACGGTTTCACCCTTGGTGGTGACATCGCCGCAAATTATTATGGGAAACAAGAGCTCAAAGTAAATTTGTATCACCCCAACGCTGCTGATCTTTTTGTTAATCGCCTCAAGCGTAAGGCAAGCTTTATCCCACGACTTTCCGTTGGAAAAGTTTTTGGGGGACGCTTTCACGCATCCCTTGGATTTGGCCTTGGTATTTCCCGCTTTAGTCACCAAATTGACAATAGAAGTCGAGCAACCGGACCATCCGTGAAATCTTCCAGCACAAGATTTGCCTTTGTTCCATCGGCACAGATTGAGTATGCCTGCACCAAAAGGATTTCCCTCATCGGCAGTGCAAGCTATGAAATGTATAATAGGGTCAAAAAGTATTATGGTCAGGCCATTGAACCTTTGCTTGATGGAACCAATTATACTTCATCCATAAAGCCAAAATATGTAACATTAACTGCTGGATTTATTGTTAAACTATAAAAAAGACTTGAAATAAAAATAACAAGACGCACATTAATGCGTGTATTTGATTAATTTTATTTGAAAAATTATTACGCTTCTCTTACGGAACGAAAATTTTTTTCGTCATACGGATGAGCGCGTTAAAGATTGCTCATGACTAACGAGAAAGGAAAAATCATGTTAAAAATCTCACGGGCCCTTGCCCTTACCCTTTTGGTTTCAGCATCCATTGCCACAACCACGCACGCATCCGAAAGAGAAAAACTTATTCAACAGAGGCTTGCTGCGAGGAACATCCCGGTAACGACTCAAACAGCACAAGAACTCGCAAAGAATCAAACAAAGATTCAAACCATTGTTCAGGCTTATAACATCGATAAGACTGTAACCCCTGAGGATGTTTTAAAAGCCACAGCAACAGCTCCTCTTAATTCTTCCGCACAAGATCTTATCAATCATTTCAAGGGTGGACTTTTAACACCTGCTGAACAAGCTGCAAAAACTTATCTTACAACCAATGGCGGTGGGCACGGTGGTCTTGGCCTTGCCATTCTCAACCCCACAAAGGAACAGATTAAGGCTGCAACTCTATTAATCGCCGGTGGTATTGTTGCTCCAGACAATGATGACCTTAATGCGGGTGTAAAATGCTTAGCCGTTGGTATTAACGCTCCCTCTGATGAGGAATACCAAGGGGCACTTCATCTGACAACAACACTTGGTGTTGCTAATCCAAGTAAGGATCAAATCAACGGTGCTGCCGCCTTTATCGCGGGTGGTGACGCAAATCCATTACAAGCTGAAATCGATGGTTGGGTAAACAACGTAGGTACACGTGCTGAGCGTGTCCTCGTTGCTGCTGTTGGCCTCGATTCTACAGACGCTGGCCTTATCGCTGCTGCCACACGTTGTGTCGCTGTCGGTATCGCTGCTCCAAACGCTAACCAACTGAATGCAGCTCATTACTTGATGGCGACTCTCGCGGTTCCCGTTGCTGCTCCAACAGCAAACCAAATCAACGGTGCGGTTGCCTTTATCGCGGGTGGCGACGCAACTCCATTACAAGCTGAAATCGATGGTTGGGTAGCTAACAACGCTACACGTGCTGAGCGTGTCCTCGTCGGTGCCGCTGGTCTTGATGCCACAGATGCTGGCCTTATCGCTGCTGCTACACGTTGTGTTGCTGTCGGTATCGCTGCTCCAAACGCTAACCAACTGAATGCCGTAGTGTATCTCCGAACCAATGGTGGTGGTCTTGGCGCGGCAGTAGTTGCCAACCCATCTCGCAACAGAATTAATGCTGCAGTTCGTATAATCAACGACCTTGCAACAAACAATCCAACCTTGCTTCAAATTGATGCAGGTGTTTCCCTAATGACGGGTGGCGCACCATTAGCAGATCCATCACTGAATGAAATCAACGCTGTAGTTGTCGCCGGTCCAGGAGGAAGAGTTGCCGCAATAAATCAGATTCAGGGTAACGGTGTTGCTCAGGTCAGAATTCCCTAAGGAACTCATCCTTAAACCTAAAACAAAAAAGCCAGGGTTTTTCCCTGGTTTTTTTATGCCTTAGAATTCTCTTAGAAACGATTTCTTAAGCATTTTTGAGGATACTGATAGCAGAAGAGGGAATATCCTTCTTGGTGTGTAGCTACGACAGTATCAAATAACGCCCATAATCCCTTGAAAACATAGATTTTTTGAGGGTGTCTTGGGCGAAAGGCCCCCTTTTTGACCATGCTCCCTTGGTGTGGGAGGCGGCCTCCCGCCCCAGTCCCACTGGGGTGGGGCGGCGGGATATGCCGGTTAACCTTTTGTTAACCTATGTTAACGCAATGTTAATCTGTGTTAACGCAATGCTAATTTTGTAAAGAATTTTAAGGGTTTGATGCAGGTAGTTGCTTACATCCTATCATAGGTAATACCTTTCTGTGCTTGTCTTTCAACACAATACTTTAGTGTGTATTACATGCATTTTAAAATCGGCCAAAGATTCCGCGCAAGGATTTGAGAGAATTTTTGCTGACTCAAAAAGATCCATTCCTATGCACTCTCAGATGCACTAAGTCTCATCCCAGTTCACACCAATCCCCACATCCACCACCAGTGGAACGGATAGGTGAGCCACATTTTCCATGATGTGTTTAATGGGGTTTGTGATCGATTCGACTTCTTCATCAGGCACTTCAAACACAAGTTCGTCGTGCACTTGGAGGAGGATTTTTGTTTTGAGATTATTCCTTTTTAAATAAGCATCAACCTCAATCATTGCCCTTTTGTTAATATCGGCATTGCTTCCTTGAAGGGGGGCGTTGATGGCCTGACGCTCAGCAAACTGGCGAAGGCCGTAGTTTTTATCCAAAATACCCGGGGTATAACAGCGCCGCCCCATTAAGGTGGTGACATAGCCATGCTCCCGGGCGTGGTGTTTCATACGTTCCATATACGCCTGGATCCCGGGGTATTGGCGAAAATACTGGTCGATGGTATCTTGCGCGTCCTTTTGGGGGATTTTCAATTGCTGGCTTAGCCCATAGGCACTAATCCCATAGATAATGCCAAAATTGATGGCCTTGGCCTGGCGACGCTGGGCTGAGGTCACTTCCTCAAGGGGAGTATGGAACATTTGTGAGGCTGTGAGTTTGTGAATATCTTGCCCTTCCTTAAACGCCTGAATAAGGGAAGGAATCCCAGCCTCGTGGGCCAAAAGGCGCAGCTCAATCTGAGAATAATCAAAGGAGATAAGCTTGTGTCCATGTTCAGCTACAAAGGCTGCGCGAATCTTGCGGCCGTCTTCTGTGCGAATAGGGATATTCTGAAGGTTAGGATCAGAAGATGAAAGACGCCCCGTCGTTGTTCCTGCAAGGTTATAGGATGTATGCACGCGGTGTGTTTTTTTATTAATCGCCGCAAGGAGCCCCTCAACATACGTGGATTGAAGCTTCGCAAGGCCACGCCACTGCGTTACCTTTTGCGCGATGAGGTGCCCTTGATTCGCCAGATCCTCCAGCACATCTGCATCGGTGGTAAAGGCCCCTGTTTTATTTTTCTTGGGCTGGGGGAGATTAAGCTCGTGAAATAACACATCGGAGAGTTGCTTGGGCGAGGCGATGTTAAAAGCGTGCCCTGCGAGAGTGTAAATTTCCTGCTCAAGGGATTGGAGGCGCCCTTGGAATTCTTGACCCAGGCTTTTTAATACATCCGCATCAACCTTGATCCCTGCGGCTTCCATCTCCTGGATCACCCGTGCAGCAGGTTTCTCAATATGAGTATAAAGCGCTGTTTGCTTTTGCAAGAATATACGCGGTCGCAGCTTGTGATAAAGGCGAAGAGTATAATCCGCATCCTCCGCCGCGTATTTTGTGGCTGTTTGAAGGTCCACCGCATCAAAGCTTTTTTGATTTTTCCCCGTACCCGTTACGTCGCTATAGGAAATCATGGTGTGTTGAAAATAATGCTGGGCTAGGAAATCAAGGCCGTGGCGATGCTTACCACTATCCAAAATATATGACATGATCAAAGTGTCATCCAAAACCTCAAAATCAAGGTCATACTTTTTCAAAATGGCGAGGTCGTATTTAAGATTATGCCCGATTTTTAAAATCGCAGGATTTGCAAGATAGGGTCTAAGGATACTTCGCACAATTTCCAAGGATAATTGCTTTTCCCCAAGGACTTGGTGCGTGAGGGGGATATAACAAGCTTTTCCCTCATCCTTGGCAAGGGCAATTCCCACAAGCTCAGCATCAACGGTATTTAGGGATGTCGTCTCGCAATCAATGGCAAGGATATGTGTTACATCACCAAGCCATGCTTTAAGGGTATCGGCATTGGTCATGCAACTATAATCCGATGCAACCTCAGCCTTGGGCGCTTCCCCAAAGCGCTTAATCAGGCTGTTGAATCCTTGTTCCTTAAAAAATTCGATGAGCCTGCTTTGATCCAATGTGTGATTAGCGAGCTCACTTAGGCTTAGATCCAAGGGCACGTCCTTGCGCAACGTTACCAATTCCTTGGAGACAAAGGCTTTTTCACGATTTTCCTCAAGGACTTGTCGGCGCTTGGGTTGTTTTATCGCCTCAAGATTTTCATAAATTCCTTCGAGGGTTTCGAATTGGGCAATAAGCTCTGCTGCTGTTTTTGGGCCAATGGAGGGAACGCCCGGAACATTATCACTGCTATCCCCGATGAGGGCCTGTACCTCAATCACCTTGTGGGGAGGAACACCGAATTTTTCAAGGACTTCCACCTCTCCAATAGGTTTGTTTTTAAGGGGGTCCACCATGGTGACATGGTCATTAATAAGCTGCATCAAGTCCTTGTCTGCAGATACAATCACCACATCAAATCCCGCAGCCTTTGCTTGATCAGCATAGGTTGCGATCACATCATCCGCCTCAAAGCCTACTTTTTCCACAACGGGCAAACCAAAGGCCAGTGCTGCCTCACGAAATAAGGGAAATTGGGGGATTAAATCCTCAGGAGCAGGGGGTCGATGAGCCTTATAATCGGGATAGATCTCCATGCGAAATGTTTCGCGCCCTGCATCAAAAACAACAGCAATACGCTCTGATAATTCTTTATCGCTCAAAAATTTTGTCAGCATATTGCAAAATCCAAACACAGCTCCCACAGGCGTTCCATCGGGACGGCTAAAGGGGGGGAGTGCATGATATGCCCTGAAAATAAAGCCAGAACCATCAATAAGGGTGACTTTTTTACGCATGGAACGGAAATTTATGAGAACTACTTGGCTGATCCAAGCATGTTTAGGCGCTTGGATCAAGCATCCGTAAACTTTGTTTACTTGTTACTGGGTAACGAGGAGGATGAGGGGGGCGCTGATGAAGAATTATTATTGTTCCCACCACTGTTTTCTCCGGCACCCGGTTGAGTATCTGGATTATCTACTAACTGAAATTCACCCCCAACAGACGAATCTTCGCCCGCCTTACTCGCGATTTGATTAGTTGGTTTGCCATCGGGTTTATCTTGTATGGATGGAGTCTCCAGCTGTTGGACTGGTTGCTGACTCGGCTTGTTTTGGCTAGACGAACTATTACTTGCGTTACTAGATGCCTGAGGGGTTTGTTTGTCGTGCGATTCATCCTTTTTTTGCTGCTGATTATCCTTGGAAGCGCTTTCTGAAGGTTTATCATCCTTTTTGGAAGATTGATTTTGAGGTTCGGGAGCAACCTTCACCACCTTAGGTTTTTTCTCCAAAAGAGTTGCGAATGTTTTTTCATCAACCTCTTTGTGTGTATCTCCTAAAGCAACCTTAAGGATTGCATTATAGGCAGCACGTTTTGCTTCTTTTGTTTGCTCTGTAACACCATCGGGCAGTAATCCAACAAGCATCGCATCATAAACTTTTGTCACAGAATCAACGGTAAGAAGTGGATTGAGAGATTCGTTTACAGCTTTTGCACGCTCAATGTCTGGATCTGAAAATGTAAGTATACCCTTGTCTTGAGTGGCACAGGCAGTAGTTACAACATGATTGCCAATTATTTTCCGGCGTTCTGCACTCTTTTTAATTTGATTTGCAATCTCCCCCTCTGCTTGTTCTGCATCCTTAATAGCTTCTGGTGTTTGCATGCTTACCTTCATCTTAGCGATTTTATCTTTCTCAGCAGCCTTCTTTTTTTCATCCTCATGGGCCTTCTTTGTCTCAACAATTGTAGCCTCGTGATAAGACAAAAGATAAAAAACTGTTAATACACGTCCACGCATATCTTTTTTGGTACGGTCAATGGCACTTTTTAAAAATGATGATGTTAACGAAGATTCTTGGGACACTACATCAGCATAACTTGTGAATAAAAACCCCCTCAATACTCCCCATATATCATAAACAGCAGAAGTGTTAAGAAATTCAATCCCTTCTTGTTTTTGACCTTCCTTTTGCTCTTTTTCCATCTGATCATGTGTCAGAAGACCAGCTCTCCCCTTTCCAAGAAACGTAAATATTTTTGTTATAAAGTCGCGCGCCTGGCTATTGCCGCCATCCCAAAGGATGCGCGTGTGGATTACAAAATTGTGATCATCCACGATACCCCATGCTTTGAATTTTGCTTCAACCTCAGAAAGAAGGGTTGTTTTGGGTTTTTCTGTCTGAACCTCAACGGGCGTTGAAGAAGATGGTTGTTTTTTGGGAGGCAAAGCTTGTTGTTGTGATGGGATATCCTGTGAAGAAGCTGAGCTGGAAGAGCAAAGAGATCTCACCGCCCTGTTTAAGCCCCCATATGCAGATTGTAATACATCCAAAGCAAATACATCTCCTTCAAAGCCACACAAGAAGGCTATGAGAACTAAAAATTGTTTTTTCGATTTCATCAAAAACTCTCCCAACCGTAGTATGAATAGGACTTCATTTATTGAAGCACACATTTTTGATTTTAAAAGTAAAATTGTTTACAAGTGATTAAATGACTTTTAACCAAATTTTCCTTGGAAATTTCCTGATTTTTCCAGGAAAGATAGTGTTTTTTGATATTTTCTGATATATTGAGGCGATGTTTTTTAATAAGGATGCCCTAAACCCATGCAAAAATTATTTCTTACCACTGCATTAGCCGCGCTTTTCACCCTGGCTGCGTGTGATTCCAAACCAGCTGCAAAAAAAGAAGAAGCAAAAGCAACTTCTTCTGAATCAAAAGCGGCTGATTCTAAGGCTACAGAAACTTCTGCTAAAGATGGATCTGGCCTTGAGACTCCAAAGGAACTCCAAGCAGAAACAGTTAAGAACCAGGGAATGGTTGAGGATGTTGAACGCATCGTCATGAACATGGTGAAGCGTGATCCACAAAAATTCATGGAAACCATTCAAATGGCGGCACAATTCCAACAAGCAAAGCAAGAGCTTGAGATTCGCAATCTTCTGGATACAAACAAAGATAAACTCACAAAAGAAGATGACGCCATCGTCCTTGGCAACAGCAAAGGAAATGTGACGTTTGTTTTGGTAGCTGATCCCCTTTGCTCAAATTGCCGCACCCTCGAAGCGATTTTGCACAACGTAATCAAGAAAAACCCAAGCCTTAAAGTGATCATGCATCAATGGGCCTTTGTTGATGGTGGTGAGCAATCATCCCGCGTGGCACGCTACTTAAGCGCTGCTTATAAAGCGGATGCTCAAAAATTTGGCAACCTTCACAAGGCTTTCTTGATGTTGCAAGAAATGCCAAATGATGAAAAACTAAATGGCCTTATCAAAGGTGCGGGATATGATCTCGATAAGATCAAAGCTGACGCTGAATCCGACGCAGCCAAGGCAAAAATCGAATCTGTGCGCACCCTTGCAAAAGAATTGAAACTTCCAGGGGCACCTGTCTTGATGGCGATGACTCCAGACGGCCAATTGGGCATTATCCCCATGGGTGGTAATGAAGACGACATCAGCAAGATCGTCTCCCAGCTTGCAAAAGAAGAATCTCCTTCAAAATCAGGGAAAAAAGCAAAAGAAGCTGCTTAATATCCCCTGATCATTGATCGTTTGAAAAACCCCAAGCTTAGCGTTTGGGGTTTTTTTATGTTTTAATGTTTAAGGGGCATAAAAAGGGAGAATCAATGGAAAAAACATATCCATATGATGTTCAAATAGTTTGGACGGGAAATAAAGGTGAAGGGACAAAGGACTACAGGTCTTATGATCGATCTCATACAATAAAATGTCAGCATAAGATTGAGATTTTTGGATCTTCAGACCCCGCATTTTTGGGAGATCCCAAAAAATGGAACCCCGAGGAAATGCTTTTAGCATCCATTGCTTCATGCCACATGCTTTGGTATTTACACCTGTGCGCTAGCAATAAAATAACAGTTCATGAATATACAGATGAACCCTCTGCCATCATGGAAACGGAATCAAATGGAAAAGGGAAGTTTACCTACGCCCTTTTAAAACCAAAAGTAGTCATTCAAGAGCATGATAAAGAAAAGCTAGCCAAAGAACTTCACATCTTGGCACATGATTACTGCTTTATCGCCAATTCACTTAATTTCAAGATCGAACTTCAACCTGAAATTCTTTTCACTAATGCTTGATTTCAAGGGGATTATATTCATTGTCGATGGAGACAAAGACAAAAATCCCTTCTGCAACATGGACGATATCATCAAGAAGATGCCGTTTCGCCCATGCTTCCGCTTTAACGTGTACTGACGTACGACCGATGCGCTGTACTTCGGCATAGATACTAACCTCATCACCAACATAGATAGGTTTCAGAAAATGGAGGCTTTCGATAGCCACGGTCGCTACCCTTGTCTTTGCCGTTGCAACGGCAGCACTGGCAGCACCGATATCCATCTGGCTCATTAACCATCCACCAAAAATATCACCACCAGGATTCGTATCCTTTGGCATGGCAAGGGCACGAATGGCTAAAAACTTATTTGGTGGTAGGTATTTATCCATAACGATCGACCACCCCTAAAATCTATATACCTATGTTACGCTTGCACAAAAATTTTATCAAATGACCATTTCTATGAATTCATGGATTGGAAGAAATCGTGGTTATTTTTGCTGTATTTCAACTTGTCTTGCATGAATTCCATGGCTTCGACTGTGCCCATAGGATTTAAAATACGGCGCAATACCCACATTTTAGAAAGCTCAGCCTTATCCTTGACCAAAAGCTCTTCCTTACGGGTTCCTGATTTATTGATATCGATGGACGGGAAGACACGCTTATCAGAAAGTTTCCGATCAAGAACGATTTCACTGTTACCCGTTCCCTTGAATTCTTCAAAAATGACTTCATCCATACGGGAACCTGTATCAATCAGCGCTGTTGCAATGATGGTAAGGGAACCACCTTCTTCGATATTACGCGCAGCACCAAAAAACCGCTTTGGGCGCTGCAGTGCATTTGCATCCACACCACCTGTCAACACTTTACCAGATGAAGGAACAACAGTGTTATAGGCACGTGCAAGACGCGTGATGGAATCCAGAAGAATTACAACGTCGCGTTTTTGCTCAACAAGACGCTTAGCCTTTTCAATAACCATTTCAGCCACCTGAACGTGACGGGATGCTGGTTCATCAAAGGTTGAACTTACAACCTCACCCCGTACAGAGCGCGCCATGTCTGTGACTTCTTCTGGTCGCTCATCAATAAGGAGAACGATAAGATACACTTCCGGATGGTTTGATGTAATAGCATGAGCAATGTTTTGCAACATAACCGTTTTACCCGTGCGCGGTGGTGCGACAATAAGGGCGCGCTGTCCTTTTCCAAGGGGTGCCACAAGATCAATCACACGTTGGGATGAGTCCTTGCCATTGGCATTATCACTCACATCACTTTCAAGCTTAAGGCGCTCATTGGGATACAATGGGGTAAGGTTATCGAAATTAATACGATATTTGATGGAATCAGGCGCTTCAAAATTGATTTTATTGAGTTTGAGAAGTGCAAAATAACGCTCCCCATCCTTCGGTGCACGAATTTCTCCCTCAACGGTATCTCCGGTACGAAGACCAAAACGGCGCACCTGATTTGGTGATACATAAATATCATCTGGTCCAGGAAGATAGTTTGATTCAGGAGACCTTAAGAATCCAAAACCATCTTGGAGAATTTCCACAACTCCATCGCCAAAAATCGGCATATCCTTTTCAGCAAGCTTTTTCAAAATAGCAAACATAATATCTTGCTTGCGAAGGGCACTTGGATTTTCAACACCGTGCTCTTCTGCAAAGGAAACAAGTTCAGCGGGGGATTTTTTCTTAAGTTCTTGGAGATTCATGGGAGATTTTTTTTACCTTATAAATCAAATTGAAGGGTGATTAAAAGGGGCGCACAAAAACAGCGATAAGGATAATAAGTAAAAGGATACTTGGTAATTCATTAATAATCCTGAAAAATTTTGATGAATACTTACAACGCTCGTTGAGGAGGTCTTTTCGGCATCGATTTAAGAAGTGGTGATAAGCGATTAAAACAATTATTGCTGTTAGTTTTAGATGGAACCAAGGTGCGCTCCATGTGTTTGGAATCGTAGCAAGAATAATTCCAAATGCCAAGGATAAATACATAGCCGGTTGCATAATAATGAAAAAAAGCCGCTTTTCCATAACACAAAAAGTATCGCGAGTTTCCTTGTGAATAGCGTCTACATGATACGCAAAAAGGCGCGGTAAATAAAAAAGCCCCGCCATCCACGCAATCACAGAAAAAACATGAAAGACCCTAAACCAACTTAAGTATGCGAAAATAAAATCCACAAAGACACTCACATGCAATTAGAATTATAACAACAATCTTTGAAGTTTTTTGGGCATTTACGCGCTTCGCTCATGTTACCTAAAGCCGCCAATACCAAGGAAGCTAGCGCCTCAATAAAAAGGGGGTGTTCCCCCAAAACAGGTACGCGGGAGTAATGCTTCATTTGTTTTTCTTGAGCCCATTCTTTGTACTGAATATCAAGCTCAGCTAATGTTTCTGAGTGATCGGACACAAAAGTAATGGGCACAACAACTGCTCCCAATTCTTGGGAAACACATTTTTCAAGGGATTCTTCTAAAGAAGGCCCCAACCATTTTGTTGGCCCAACTTTGCTTTGAAAGCAAACAGTATAGGAATATCCTTGAAGGGATTTTTCTTGCATAACAAGATCAACCGTTTGCACGACCTGCCAAGCATAAGGGTCACCTTGTTTTATAATTTTTTCTGGCAAACCATGAGCAGAAAACAGAATTTTCACATTTTTAGGGAAATTTAAGTCTTCAAGATGCTTTTTCAGCAAAAGTTGATGGGCTTTAATGAAGTGGGGATGATCGAAATAGCAGCAAACAGAATTTGTTTTTCCACTAAGGTCCTTTGCGTACTTCCCCCACTCAACCACAGAACTTTTGGTCGTAGTTGTTGAAAATTGAGGATAAAGAGGTAAAAGAATAACGCGGTCTGGGTTATAGGCCTTAACTTCCCCTATTACTTCACAGGTCATGGGGCTCGCATAACGCATTGCCATAAAAACCTTGGCATCAATTTCTTCTTTTTTGAGAAGAGATTGAAGGGCATCAGCTTGAGCTTTTGTGTTTTTATTCAGCGGTGATCCACCGCCAATACTTTCATAAATTTTTTGAGCTTTTGGTGTGCGAAGTTTTGAAATCAGCCACGCCAAGGGATAGCGAAGAAAAAATGGAAGGCGAATAATATGCTTATCAGAAAACAAATTCCACAAAAACGGTCTCACCTGATCCAGTGTTTCTGGCCCACCCAAATTAAAAAGGATAACAGCGATTCTCATGGATTTTGTTTTGGAGAGTTATTTTTTGCTTTATGAAAATGCCTGACACGATTCACCATCTGATGTACATGCTCAATGGGTGTCGATTTATCAATGCCGTGCCCTAGATTAAATATATGAGGGTGATCCGCCGTAATTTCGAGAATTCGATCAACGTGAATGTCGAGCTCTCTTCCACCTCGAATCAAAATTTCAGGATCAAGATTCCCTTGGAGAGGTAGATCCGTCTCATTTACTATTTCTTGCAAATCCATTCCCTGCCAAATTCCAAGGGCAACAGTTGCTTGTGGAAGGTTTTCTTGAACTGTACAACTTATCTTTTGGTAAATATCCTTTGAGCAGCGACCGTAATAAACAACGGGAATCCCTGGGTGGTGGGTATCAAGGTATCGGACGATCTCAAGAAATGGTTGGATCAAAAAATCATCCCTATATTCTTCTGGAGCAATCATTGCCCAGGAATCAAAAACCTGAACAACGTTTGCACCCGCTTTTATTTGCTCAGATAAATGAACACACACAGCGTGGGTAAGGGTTTTAAGGAGTTCTCTATATTCAAAAGAGCGTGAGAATTTAAGGATTTGCTTGAAATCAGTGCTTTTCCCTTCCTCAATCATATAACACGAAAGGGTCCAAGGAGATCCTGAAAAACCATAAAGGGCTTTTCTGGGAGAGAGTTTTTTACGTGTTTTTTGGATAATCTCGTAAACAGAAGATAGATTTTCTTTAAGTTGCTCTTCCTTAAAATCATGAATATGTTTTAAACGAAATGGTTCTAAAACAGGGCCATGATTCTTAGCAAAAGCAACTTTTTGTCCAAGAGCATGGGGAATAACCAAGATATCTGAAAAGATAATTGCGGCATCAAAATCAAAACGTTCTATGGGTTGAAGGGTAACCTCAACCGCAGCATCAACGTTATAACAAAACTCTATAAAATCAGGGTGATGCTTTCGAATTTCCATATATTCAGGAAGATAACGTCCCGCCTGACGCATCATCCAGATGGGTCTTTTGGAGGGAACTTTCTTTTGAAGGGCATCGACGATAATCATGAGACCACTATAAAACACATAAATTTTATTAAAAGGTGTTTGTTGTAGTAGGTAGAAGGAATCTTGTGGATAAAAAAACTCACGGGATTTGTCCACAAATCTAATTCCTGTTGGTAGATCCATCAACAGTCTGTGCATAAGTTGAAAAAAACCTTGTTTTTCAACACTTGCATGTGTGAATTGTTTTTTGTGGATTTTTTAATTTTTACTAATTTTAGTGTCATGTGGATAATTTAATCCAGTGCTGCGAAGGATGTGAATAAAAGCATCTTTTCCACATGTCATATCAACATTTTGTTTTTTCACTTAATATCGCTAGAATTATTTGCGAGTTACCCACAAATTTATCCACATTATTTTATGATTGTCATTGGCATTACAGGTTCGGTTGCTTCGGGAAAATCGCATATTGCTCGGGTTATGAGACAATCTTTTTCCATTCCTGTTTTTGATGCTGATAGAGAAGTTTCAAGGCTTCTTACTCTACCGTTTGTTAGGGGTAAAATTAAACAGTATGATCACTCTGTTAAATCATATGAAAAAACATTTTTACGGGAGTGGGTGAAAAAAGATCCAAAAAATCTGGATGCTCTGGAAGATCTTCTTCATCCCTTAGTTCTCGATGCTGTTTTTTCTTTTATCAAAAAATCTCAAGCTTATGGATGCTCTATGGTGGCTTTGGAGGTTCCCTTGTTATTTGAAGTCGGATGGAATGACCTTTGTAATTTTGTGATTCTTGCTGATGTTTCAGAGTCTCTTCAGAAAAAAAGACTTTATCAAAGAGGGTATAGCTATCGTGATATTGAATGGCGACGGGAACGCATGCTTCCCATGTCCCTTAAGCGTGAATTTGCAGACTTTGTGATTCCGTCCCAAGGGGGTTTTCGCTATGCTTTTGAAAAAATACAGCAAATCATAAAAATCCTCCATGCGCCAAATCGTTCTCGACACAGAAACAACTGGTCTTAGTTTTGTTAAGGGCCACCGTATAGTTGAAATTGGGTGTGTTGAGATTAAAAATTACGTTCCAACGGGAAAAACATTTCACACATATATTCAACCGGGACGTTTGATGGATCCTGGTGCCATGCAGGTGAGTGGCATTACCGATGCATTTCTTGTTGATAAGCCTGTTTTTAAAGATGTTGTATTAGGGTTTTTAGACTTTTTAGAAGATAGCCCCCTTGTGATTCACAATGCTGGATTTGACATGGCGTTTATTAATGGGGAACTTTCTTTATTGAAAAAACCTCCCCTTCCAATGGAGCGTGCCATTGATACCGTGGTGATGGCACGGAAAAAATTCCCAGGCTCTCCTGCAAATTTAGATGCCCTTTGCAGGCGTTTTAATGTGGATCTTAGCGATAGAACAAAGCACGGAGCGCTTCTTGATGCTAAACTCTTGGCAGAGGTATACCTGCAACTTGTGGGGGGACGTCAGCCCGATCTTATCTTGAAAAAGGAAGTAGGAGGGGTAAGTGCTTCTTCGTCCCTTGTTGTGGATCGTCCTTATCGAGCACCGAGGGACTTTATCTTATCTGAGGATGAGCTTGAGAAACACAAAACCTTTATTGAAAACTTAAAGGAACCGTTGTGGCGTAAATTCGGGTCATAAGCATCCTACTTTTGGATGGGATGCAAAGGCTCCCGAAGAAGCCTTCGCTTTTTTTTCTAAGCCTTCACAATTTTGTTTCGCAAAGATGCATTCGTGATTGAAGCTGTTGCATTACGTGTATCAACGGTTACAGGCGTACTTTCAACAATCATCGAATAATCCACATCATCATGATCAGTGATGACAAATGCGGCATCATAGCCCTTTAAAGCCTCTTTGGAGAGCGTGATACTTTTTCTGCTCACAAGGGAGGGGTGTTCACGCATGGGAAGAATTTCTGGAACAAAGGGATCGTAGTAATCCAAAATAGCACCACGCTTCTCAAGATATTCCATGATGACGAAAGCAGGGCTCTCTCTCGCGTCATCAACATTTTTCTTGTAAGCAACACCAACAATTAAAATCTTGGACCCCTTAAGGGACTTTTGAAATTGCTTATCAAGGGTTTCGGCCAGGGTATTACAAACATAAAATGGCATGCTTGTGTTAATTTCACCGGCAAGCTCAATAAAGCGTGTGGAAAGACCGAATTCCCTAGCTTTCCATGTCAGGTAAAAGGGATCAATGGGAATACAATGCCCACCAAGACCAGGTCCTGGGTAAAAGGGCATAAATCCAAAAGGCTTTGTCTTAGCAGCGTTAATTACTTCCCAAACATCAATACCCATGGCTGTAAAAACAGTTTTAAGCTCATTCACAAGGGCGATGTTGACAGAGCGAAAGATATTCTCAGTAAGCTTTACAGCTTCTGCAGTATCAAGGGAGCTTACAAGAATTGTATCAATTCCAAAGGTATCATAAACTGCACGTGTAAGTTCTTGGCTTTGGGGATCGAGTCCGCCTACAACTTTTGGAATTTTAATGGTGCTAAATTTCGCATTGCCGGGATCTTCGCGCTCAGGAGAATACCCAATATAAAAATCCTTTCCTGCTTTCATTCCCGTTTCTTCAAGGATAGGAATGATGACTTCGCGGCTTGTTCCGGGGTAGGTTGTGGATTCTAAAATGATCAATTGTCCTGGACGAAGGTGATCTTTAATGATGCGTGCTGTTCCTTCGACATAGCTCATATCCGGATCGCGGTACTTGCTAAGAGGAGTTGGCACACACATGATAATCACATCACACAGCGCTAATTTTTTAGCATCCGATGTTGGCTCAAAGCGCCCTGTTTCCATAAGATCAGAAACAGATTCCTTTGAAATGTGGCGAATATAAGATTCTTTGTTATTTAGTTTATCAATTTTGGATTGATCGACATCAAAACCTGTGACTGAAAAGCCAGCTTGGTGGGCAACTTGTACAAGGGGTAAACCAACATAACCAAGGCCAAGGACGGCAACATGGGCCTTCTTTTGATTAATATTTACAAGAAGTTCCTGAGCCATATCTTTACCTATCTCATCTTCAAGTTTATAAGCTATTACTGACATTTTTGGAAAGCACACAGATTGTCTGAGTTAATAGTGACAGATAACAGATTATCCTTAAAATGGTCAAGGATTACTTTGTTTTTACAAGGGGAAACACTTTAACTAAGAGGTAATTTCCAAGGGTATACCAGACAACTCCTTTGATGTTCTGATGGCTAAATGTGTTCGTACCTGGCTGATGAAAGGGTACTTTGTTAGTGTGTTCGAATAAAAACTTTGATAATCATCCCAATCCTTGGCATAGATTTTCATGAAATAGTCAGATCCTCCTGAAATCAAATGGCATTCTCGAACCATGGACCATGTAGCAACGGCGGATTCAAATTCCCTTAAATCACCATCGTTCTGGCTTTTAAGTGTGACCTGAGCGAAAATAAGAACGCTATACCCCATAAGATGTGGATCAATTTTGGCGTGATAACCTTTAATATATCCTGCTTCTTCAAGTTGTCGCACTCGACGCAAACATGGGGGGGGAGAAATACCACAACGTTTTGAAAGCTCAACATTGGTTAGTTTTCCGTCTTCTTGCAGGTCATGGAGAATCCGTTGATCAATCTCATCCAGCTTCATATCGCGGTACGCTCCCGGCTATTTAACAAATTAGTCATCAAAACACTTTTTCTTTTAATCCTAGGTCCATCATTATCATGTGTTCAAAAAAAGGTTCAAAGTGAAAAATAAAAAATTATTTTAAAAATTAACAATTTTTTAGCAAATACAGCTCCATCCTAGTGTCATAGAAACATCTATATGGCGTGAAATAATGGCTGACGAAGAAAAAAAAGAAACTGAAACCGAAGCAGAGGTAGCAGATGCTGTTGAAATTGTTGAAGAAAAAAAAGGGAGCAGCAAATTATTATTTATTCTCATCCCTGTAATTTTAGTTGCCGGATTAGCGGGCGGATTCTTCTTAACATCATTTTTCAAGGGAAAAGCACAGCCCGAGCATGGCCAAAAAGAAGGTGAATCTGCATCAGATGCTGAAAAAAAAGAAGAATTTGATCCCAAAAAAATTGCTTTTATTAATATCCCTGATGTTCTGGTGAATCTTAAGTCAAACTCAAAACGCCCCATTTTCTTGAAAATTGCCATTGTTTTAGAGACACATGACCCAACCAAAAAAGACGCTATCGAAAATCTTAAACCTAAGATTATTGATCAAATGCAAACATTTCTTCGCGATTTGGATGTTGCGGATGTAACGGGTGCTAACAACCTTCAACGGCTTCGTCAGGAGTTAAACATTCGGATTAATAACATTATCAATCCACTTAAAATCAATGATGTTCTGGTGAAGGAGTTTTTAGTCCAATGATGTTGGATGACGATACAAACGATCAAGGTCAAGAAGAAGGTTTGGATTCCTCAGAGATGTTGTCACAAGAGACGTCCGAAGAATCTGGATCTCCTTTGGCGGATTTTGGTATTTCCGAAACTGATGAAAACGGTGACGATCTAGCCGCCGCTTGGGGAGCTTCCTTAGAAGGTGGTGATGACCAAGATCGCACTCTCTCTCAAAATGAAATTGATAATCTCCTTGGAATTAATGGTGGCGATGGCTCTTCTGTGAAAAAGGGGATTTATCAGATTTTAAATACAGATCTGATTTATTCTGAACGCTTACCGATGCTTGAGGTGGTGTTTGATCGTCTTGTTCGACTTCTTTCAACATCGTTGCGTAATTTTACGAATGAGAATGTGGAAGTTAACATCGAAACCATGGCTTCTCTTCGTTTTGGGGATTATCTTAACTCCATACCTCTTCCTGCTATGATTAATGTATTTAAGGCCCGTCAGTGGAATGATTTTGGTCTTATGACAGTAGATAGCGCTCTCATTTATTCTATTGTCGATGTACTTTTGGGGGGCCGAAAAGGCAATGCACTTATGCGTATTGAGGGGCGCCCCTATACAACCATTGAACGCCAACTTATACAACGTATGGTGGAACTTGTCTTAGCTGATTTACGATCGGCTTTTGGACCGTTATGTGAAGTAAATTTTGATTTTGATCGTATGGAGACAAACCCTACGTTTGCAGCCATTGCACGGCCTGCAAATGCCGCTATTTCTGTGCGTATTCGTATTGATATGGATGAACGTGGTGGGAAAATCGATTTTTTGATTCCCTACTCCACTGTCGAGCCTATTCGAGACCTTTTGTTGCAAACTTTTATGGGTGAGAAATTTGGGCAAGATTCCATTTGGGAAAACCACCTTGAGAATCAGCTTTGGTCTACGAATTTTACTTTAGAAGCGACTTTAGGAGAAGTTTCCGTTCCTCTTTCCAAGGTATTAGAGCTTGAGGTAGGTTCCCAAATCCTTTTGAACGCCACCCCTGAATCCAAGGCTTTCGTGAAATGTGGTGAAAAAGTTTTGTTCTCTGGGTGTATGGGGCGAAAAGGCCACAATCTTGCCGTTAAAATTGAAGATGAATTTATCCAACCAAGTGATATGGAGGTCCACGCATGACGCTTGTTATGATTGATGGAATGATGGTGATCCTGCTTTTATTTGGATTGCGTTCCGTGATGAAAATGCACGAAGAAATGAAGGAGTACAAAACCCTCAAAAACGATTTGTCCAGCATTTTGCGCCATTTGCAAACGAATATGAATACAGCGGAAAGCACAATTTCAACGATGCAAGAAAGCATTAAGTTTGCATCCACCCACGTGACACCTTATCTTCCCCAGGCGAATGTTCTTCGTGATGATCTTAATTTTCTTTTGGATCATGGTGAGAAAATTGCAGACCGTTTAGAGAATCTTACAAGGGAGGCAAAACGTTCGTATTTCACACCACAAACGGTTGTTTTTGATCCGGATGCAAAGGATAACGCCCAAGATAAAGAATCTGTGGAAGAGCGGAATATTCCAAAAAATCAAGACAGTTTTTCAAAAGTGAATTTAAAAACGCAAACGGAACATGACGTTGACAAAAAAGTTGAGCGTAAAGGTTTTTTTACAACGATTCGACGTGTGCGTTAGGGGTGTAAAGGATAGTATTTATGAAATTCTGGCCCTTTACAAAGCAAACAGAAGACAAAGGCGTATCGTCGCTTACAGCTGATTACATATCACCTGGGTCGTTTCATGTTTTCATCCCCATAAAGGATGTTCTTCACCATTCTCCAAGGCCTTTGAAAAAAAGTCAGATAAAAAAAATTCAATATCTGGGTGTGCTTTTAATTTTCGTAGCGGCTTTTTTTGCCCATGCTTATATCTTTATGGAACGGCATATTATGAAAACAGTTGTTGCTCCTGTGGCTCTCCTGATTTCAGGGGCGTTTTACGATACAGTTTGGGGCTCGGGATCCAGTAATGATGGCACGGCTAAAAAAACAGAGGAGAAAAAGCCGGACGATACAAAAAATGACAAGGCTACAGGATCTTTGGCGGATCCTAAAGCGGCTGATGCAAAATCACCTGCACCTGTGGATATGAGTTCAAATCTAGCAAATTCTGGAGCTAAAGTATCGCCTGCTCCCTCAGCTAATAATGCAAAAGGAAAAACTGGAGAAGCTGAAAAAAAAGCCAAAGATGCTTTTGATCCTCTTAGTTTGGATGAAACCAAGGTGAAAATTTTGCTATCTCTCAATGAACGTGAGAAAGAGCTGAAAAAACAAGAAGAAAAGCTCCATGAAAGGGAGGTTTCTGTAAAAGCGCTTGAAATTCAAATGCAAAAGCGTGGTGTTGAGCTCAAAGAGCTTAAAGACACAATCGAAGCTTTAGCAAAATCAAACAATGAGTACGCTCAAAAAAATCTTAAGCGATTGGTTGGAATGTATGAAGCCATGAAGCCCCCTGTGGCGGCTAAAATTTTTGATGAACTTCCCCAAGCTGTTCTTCTTGGTATTATTAAGGCGATGAATGAGAAAAAGGCCTCAGCCATTCTTGCGGCGATGAATCAAGATAAGGTTCGTGCCCTCACCAATGCTATTGCTCTCATTCCCCAAGTGCCAGAGAAGGAAAAAATCCCTCCTAAATAGGGTGGTTTTTTGCGCATTGTAAAAATTAATTAATTTATTGAAATCAGAAAAATTTGTGCTTATATCACATGTGTCCAATGATTAAAAGTTGGATTTTCAATTAATTTTTAAAAAATATACATGGGCAATTCTTCCTCATCTTTGAAAATAGATCTTTGTTGTGGCGCGCAGGTACAACCCTATGCGGATGCTTTGTCCCACATGCGCGTCGAAGAATTTCGCAATTTTCCATATCTTTATAATGGGACACACGAGACTGAGCGTGAAGCCATCCACCGCTATATTGACAGTCAAGAAAGTCGGGTCATTCTGGCTGTGGACGAGAATACGAAAGACGTCCGGGGATTTCTTTCTGGGTTTCCTGTAATAGCAGACCACACGGTTTTTCCCACATGCAAACCATTTATGGATGAAGCAGGAGTGTTGCCGGAAAAGATCTTCTATCTTGGAGAAATCATCTTGGATGAAGCTTGCCGCGGTGATGGAACGGGCCGTCAGATGATGGAATTATTTTTTCGTGAAGTTGAAAAAATGGATCAATTCTCTCACATTGCTTTTATTACGGCTGTTCGCCCAAAAGATCATCCTTTGCGCCCATCAACTTACCGACCTCTCCATTACGCGTTTTTGCGTTATGGGTTTAAGCAGCTTGGCACATTTGAAATGCCTTACCAAACATTCACGACGACTTATGAGAAAAGTGAAATGATTAGCAATACGTTGGCGTTTTGGTTAGCAAAAAAGGAAGATATCCTGAGCAAATTCTTTTCTTGTAAAAAAATCTCATCTCAAACCAAAAAAATCCCAGCAAATGATGATCAGGGGCACTCTTTTATAGGCTCTAAGCATAACGTAGTCTGAAAATTTTTGTGTAAGGCCTAACTTGTTTTATCCATTTCGATTTTGATAAATTCCCGAAATGCTTGGACTTTTCTTGAATCTTTGAGTTGCTCTGGATATTGAAGGCAGAAATCAAAACCCGTGCCGCTGTTTTCAGAAAGGACAGGGATAAGATCTTTATAATCCTTTGCAATAAAGTTTGGCAAAGCCCCGATGCCAAGGCCTTGCTGGATACATTGTAAAATAGCGTAGGCATTATTGATGGCAATATAGGGTTCGCGTACATGCCCTGTATCTGCACCAATTTTAAGGGCAAAGTTCACCCCTTCATAAGGAGGCGGCTTATGGGTTCCAAATACGATAAGGCGATGAAAATCGAGATCTTGTACCTTAGAAGGTGTACCGTAGTCTTCTAAGTACCCCTCACTCGCATAGAGTTTTAATACGTCGGCTCTTAAAACTTCGCTGGTGATGTTTGGTTGCTTGAAATGACCATATCCAATGGCAACATCTGCTTCCCTCATGGAAAAATCCACATCATTATCCGTTAGGACAAGGGTCAAACGGATATTGGGAAACATTTCTGAAAAAACACTAAGGCGCTTTGGAAGCCAAATACTTCCCACACCAATGGAGCAGGCGACCTTTAATTCTCCTTTTGCATCATCATGGCTTTCAAGAATTTTGTTATGGGTAGCGGCAATTTGTGCAAAAACACTACTCACTGTTTTATGAAGTGTTTCCCCTTCGGAGGTAAGGATAAGCCCCCGGGCATGGCGTGTAAAAAGTTGAACACCAAGGGTCTGCTCCAAGGTGCTTATTTGGCGACTTACGGCGGATTGGCTGAGGTTAAGACGCTCCCCCGCGTGGGTAAAGCTTCCCGCTTGTGCCACAACATGAAAGATGCGCAGTTTATCCCAATCCATCATATTATCTTCCTTATCCTGTTAACTCTAATTTTAATTTAAAAAAGTTAACGATTTCACAATTTTTAATCATTTTTTTCTCTAATGATTTAAAAATCGCTCTGTATCAAGAGCTGCCATACATCCTTGCCCTGCTGCTGTAACAGCTTGGCGATAAATATGATCTTGGACATCCCCTGCTGCAAAAACCCCTGGTACACTTGTTTGTGTCGTGCCGGGTTTTGTAATAATGTAACCAGCATCATCAAGCTCAATGTGGCCTTTTAAAAAATCACTCATGGGGGTATGGCCAATGGCAACAAAAAGTCCATTTACATCAATATTTTGAGTGCTTCCATCCACTGTATTTTCAAGGAGAAGTTCCGTGACTTCCCGGGGATCCTCCTTGCCAAGAATTTCTTTGACGGTATGATTCCAAATGACACTGATTTTGGGATGATTCAGAAGGCGTTCTTGGGTTACTTTTTCAGCACGAAGGGTGTCGCGTCTATGGATAAGGGTGACGTTGGAAGCGAAATTAGTAAGGAAAAGAGCCTCTTCCACGGCTGTATTTCCGCCACCAACAACAGCGATTTTCTTCTCTTTAAAGAAAAAACCATCGCAGGTTGCGCACCCTGATACACCAAATCCACGGAATTTTTCCTCACTCGGGATACCAAGCCACTTAGCCTGCGCCCCTGTGCAAACAATAAGACTATCACACGTAAAAGTATTGCCAAAATCCGTTCTAAGGGTAAAGGGGCGCTTTGAAAGATCAACACTCTCAATTTGTTCTTCAACCATGGTTGTGCCGACGTGCTCTGCTTGAGCGCGCATTTCTTCCATAAGCCATGGTCCTTGGATGGCTTGACGAAAACCTGGGTAGTTTTCTACGTCGGTTGTGATCATGAGCTGCCCTCCTGGCTGCATACCAAGAAATTGAAGGGGCTTAAGATTGGCTCTGGCTGTGTAAATTGCGGCTGTGTATCCAGCAGGTCCACCCCCGATAATGGCCACGCGTGTATGCGTCATGAATAAAAACTTTCATATCTGTAATTCTTTACTTGGCAAAATACCACATAATCTGCTAAGTATCGAGTCATATTAGCCGGTTTAGCTCAGCTGGTAGAGCAACTGATTTGTAATCAGTAGGTCGGGAGTTCGAGTCCCCCAACCGGCACCATCTTTTTTATCTCACATCTTTCAGATCTTTTTTACGAAGCGTTAAGGCGAATGCGTTAGCATGTCCAAATGCTTATAGGTAGAATTTTACAATTATTGCTCATGTATTTTTGGATTCTTTTTGTTTTTTTAGGAGCCAATGATCTTTTTTCCCCATGTTTTTCACATGATGATGTTTCAATTCTTACAATAGATGGTGATACCAAAGAAACAAAGAATAGACCTAAACAAGGGGGTAATCCTTTGGTTTCTGAGGAAGGACCTCTTCCTGTTAGCCCTACTTCACGGAATTTTTTATTTCTTGAACCACGAAACAAAGAAAAAAACGATGAGATAGAACTTTCAAAGACTCACTCGCCAAGAAGGCATGTTGCATTGCAAGAGACAGCCTTTGGGGTGAAGGTAAAGGGAGACAATGATCCCGACATTATTCTTGTTGATCGTGTTCCCACGAATGCATTAACGGTTCAAACGCTTTCACCACAGTGGCGTAAGATGCTTTTGGGGGCGGTGGGTACAGGTGTTGTTATATTTGGATCAATGGGAATATATGGTTTATCCGATTTTCATGAGGAAATGGATGATCAAGCTTTGTGTGATGGGAGTATGGGGTACTGTTTTCCCAATGATGGGGATATTAATTGGGTTAAATTTGGAGCAGGGTGGGCTGCGGTTTCAGTGGTGAGTCTTTTGGAATCGGTTCGATTGGGGCTTGTATTTTATTGGAAACCCCCGCCAATTTTTAGGAAATTTTGGGCAGGGTTTGATCTGTCACCTCAATTTGAGGGGGTGACGATGGATTTGAGGGAGTCAAGGCGTTATGTAGCCCTTTCCCGTATTTAAGTGCTAAATAATGATTTGATTCCTCAAGCTTCAGAGGGCGATGAGCTTCTTTTGAAGCAACATGCATCCCAAGGGGCTCCTCTAAACGTCGATAGGGGATTTCGAATTTCGTATGTGACGGTCTTTATTATATCTGCGGCAGTATTGATCTATACCCTTGTTTCCCTAAGCTTTTCAGAGGTGGATTGCAACGATAACGAACGTCTTTGTTACCGTGATAATTACTCTGGGGTGAACGGACTTCTTTTGGATAATTTTTTAAAAGGGTTTGTGGGAATCCTTGGGATTGCGAACCTATCTTCTCTTTTTATACATCGGTAGGCCTGATGGGGCTTACCAAATTCGCTTAAGAAGATTTTCCTTGTCGATAAAGTAGTGCTTAAGAAAGCCAACAATGTGCAGCCCTAAAAGGGCAATTATGATATAGGCAAGGATTTCATGATATTCCTTTGCCATTTTTCCAAGATCGATGTTTTTGCCGATAAAATCAGGAAGTGGATGGCCAAACCAAGACACGCCGTGCCCACCAGCCATGGACATCATATAACCACTAAGGGGAATGGCTATCATGAGGCCGTAGAGTCCAAGAAAGACAATCTTTTCAAGCATAGACTCATACCACCTTACAACAGCAGGTGTTTTGGGGGTATGGGAAACAAGGCGTATTGCCATCCGTAGAATGACTAGCCCTAAAAGAGTAATGCCAATACTTTTGTGAAGGCCGTAGACCATCCACTTTGTATCCGAAGGGGCCATGTCTGACATGATAAACCCAGCGATGAGCATTCCAAGAATGAGAAACGCCATGACCCAATGAAAAATCCTCAGAATAACGGGGTATTTTTGAGCCATGGAGCCCTCCTTTAGCTAATGTCCAACAACGTGATCCATCTGAGCTTGGTTAATGCTGACAGGATAGCGCGCCAAAAGATAATCACGATACATTTGTGTAAAATCCTTCTTAACCATTTCAGCAGCCATTCCTTTAAATTTAGTAAATTTTTCAGAAGATGGGGTATATTCTAGAGCCTTTTCCATCATAATGATTTTGAAGCCAACTTTTGTTGGGGTGACAATATTTTCTCCCTTTGAAAGGGCAAACATGCGCTCAATGGATTCTCGCGGAAGATCATTTTTGATCCCTTTATTTTGATCAACCGTTGCTCGGCTTATGGCGGGCATGTTAGCCACGACCAGTCCTTTTTCAGCAGCAATTTTCCGTATATCTTGGATAGTTTTGATTTTTTGAGAGATTTCCTTGGCTAAGGTTGATGCGATTTTGTTTTGCACATCAGCTTTATAAGCCTCTGTCACCTTATGTTTAATGGATGAAAGATCGGGGATGCTGGCTTCTTGAATGCCATCCACACGAACAATGACACCAACAAGCTTTGGATCATTTCCTTTTGCCAAAATCATATTGCTATCGGCATCCTTCGCATTACCAAAAACAAAATCCATAACGTCTTGACGCACAGAATCCTCAAGGGCAGCTTTTCCAGTATCATTATGGCCAGATTTATCAACACCAGAATAGGACTCAACAGGAAGTCCATTTTTTTGAGCAATCTCTTGGAGTTTCTCTCCCCCTGCAAGGGCGTCTTCGATTTGATTTTGCATTTGCTCAAAAAGCTCGTTAAACCGCTCTTCTTTAAGTTTTGCTTCAAGGTCGGCCTTCACTTCGTTGAAAGGACGCTTTATACCGGATTCAATTTTATCTACAACGAAGATAAGCCAACCTCCGCTTGTTTCCACGACTTCGGGGGTATTGAGATCGAGGTCAAAGATTTTATTGCTATGTTCAGGGGCAAATCTGTCTTTGGTTACAAGGCCATATTCTTTGTGCTGTACTTTGAATTCCTTGGCAATTTCTTTGAACGATTTCCCTTTTTTAAAGGCGTCAAGGGCTTTAGTTGTTCCCTTGTCAGTAGGAACAAACAAATGCTGTACACTGCGTTTTTCAGCGGTTGAAAGCTCTTCACTGCGTCTGTTGTATTCTTCTTGAAGCTCCTCTTGAGTGATCTTGATATTGCGCTTAAGAACATCTCGTTCAAAACGGAGGATTGAAAAAGAGCGATGCTCTGGTCGACGGAATTGCTCTTTGTTTGCTTCAAAGAATTCTTTTAACTCACCATCTGACACTGCTTTTGGGAGCGCCATTTTTTTGAAGGGGATATCTAACGTTACAAATTGAAAGGGTTGTTCCAATGCTTTTTGTAGGACTTTTACATAATCATCCGAAAGCGTAAGGGCACCAGACAAACCATCAAAAAGTTGGTATTGCTGGAGTTCGGAGCGAATCTCACCAACAAATTTTCCTTCGGTAAGGCCTTGGGAGCGCAAAACCTGGGTGAAAGCATTTTTATCAAAGGTTCCGTTTTGTGTTAAAAACGCTGGAATGGATTGGATTTGTTGACGGATTGTGGCATCTGACGCTGTAAGTCCAAGGGATTTAAGCTCTTGGTCCAAAGCTGCTTTATAGATCATGCTGTCGAGAACTTGTTTAGCGAGGCCGAACTCTTTGATCTGCTCAGGAGTGAGGGGTTGCTTTGTCATGCGTTGAAAATTAGAAATTGCTTGCTTATAAGCATAAGAAAATTCTTCTAAGGAAATGGATGCACTCCCAACGGTGGCAACAGGACGGCTGCTTCCATAACCGCGGATGATATCGGAAATTCCCCAAAGGGCAAAGCTGGCAATTATGGCACCAAGAAGAAATTTAATCAGCCAGCTACCTGCATGGGAGCGAATGGATTGAAGCATTGAAAAGCACTAGTTATCATTAAAATTATTTACTACTTTAGAAAATAAGCGTTCTTTTTGCAATTTTTTCGAGGATTTTCGTGGCTGATACTTCAAAATTAATCGTAGCTAACTGGAAAATGAATGGCGATTTGCTTCTTCTTCAAGAATGGTTGAACGAGCTTAATGTCAGTCATTACCAAGTTGTTTTGTGTCCACCTTTCCCTTTTTTAGCCCCGGCTAAGGAGCATTTGCATCAGATAAAAATTGGTGCTCAGGATTGCCATTTTGAAGATAAAGGCGCTTTTACAGGATTCATAAGTTCTTCCATGCTTAAAAATGTGGGGTGTGATTATGTGATTGTTGGACACAGTGAAAGGCGTGCTTTTGAAACTGACGAAGATGTTGGTAAAAAAGCAGATGCCGCAATGAAAGTTGGCCTTGTGCCGATTCTGTGTGTGGGGGAGCCTTTAAATGTTAGAAAAGAAGGTAATCATATCAACTTTGTTCTGAACCAACTCAAAAACTCCCTCAAAAATCTTCCTGCTAATAAAGAAATAATCATTGCTTATGAGCCCTTGTGGGCCATTGGTTCTGGTCTTACAGCAGAAAAAAAAGATATCGAAGAAATGCACAAAGCCATCAAAGAAGTGACTCATTTACCCGTTCTTTATGGTGGTTCTGTGAAGCCAGATAATGCTCCCATCATTCTCAACACCCCTTTTGTAGAGGGGCTTCTGGTGGGTGGGGCAAGCTTGAACATCAATGATTTTAATGCAATCCTATCCGTATGACAGCATTAAGCCTCGACGAAATTCGATTCATCCTTCCTAGGAGATCAAACACAAGCCATAAATATGGTAATGGATTTGTTTTTTCCTATGCGGGATCAAATCGCTACCCTGGATCAGCTGCCCTTGCAGCGCAGGGTTCTATGCGTGTGGGGGCAGGTGGGGTTTATGCCCATAGTGAAGACAAAGCCCTTTCCATAATCTTACAACATTTGCCCGAGGGGATTCCCATTCCAAGCGATGCGACTCCCCATGAGGTAGCAGAGCTTCTTAAAACATCACGATCTATCCTTGTGGGGCCTGGACTTCATTCACATAATTTTTCCTTTGAAAAGCTCGCTCATTTGCTAAGCCTTTCCAAGCTTCCTACTGTGATGGATGCTCAAGCTATCCATGCCATTGCTACTGCTGGAGTTGAGCGTTTTATTGATGAAATTCCTCCTGCTATTCGCACAAGGGCCCTTTTAACACCCCATTTGGGGGAAGCAAAACGCCTGCTTGGAGCAACGGTTACAAATGATAACCTTCTTAAATTCGTCCAAGAAACGGGTGTGACCCTTTATGTAAAAGGGTTTCCTGGGCGCTTAGTGACGTTGGACAAGGGAGTTTTAGAGATTGATGGGGGAAGTACCGCTGCCACCACAGCAGGGTGTGGTGATGTGCTTGCGGGAATGTTTGCAGGGTATCTTGCACAGGGACTTAGTGTTTCAGATGCGGCAAAGGCAGGTGTTTTCGTCTCAAATCTGGCATCAACTTTGTATACAGAATATTACGGTGCCCATACAATGCTTGCGAGCGACGTTTTGGGGATGATTCCCCGTGTTCTTAAGGAAATTTACGGTAGTGAGAGTTGACCTTTTAAGCAAGGTTAACCTTGCTTCTTGTGCTCGTGGGTGATGTTGTAATTTTTATAACGGCGCATCATAAAGAAAAGCGCAACCATTGCTAAAAGGGTAAAGCATCCTCCGCCCCAAAAAGCACCATTGAGACCAAATGTATCGGACAAATGCCCCGCAATGACATTTCCAATAAGAACCGATGTTCCTGCTACAAGGTAATAAAGTGCAAAGGCAGTTCCCCTGAGGTGGGCGGGGGTTGCTTCCGCAATAAGGGTTGACATAAGTCCTTGCATAATTCCCAAGTAAACACCGATAAAAACAATCCCCATGGAAACGGAATACCATGTGTCAACGATCATGGTCGTATGGGCAGCAACGGTAAGGGCAAGGCCAAACATCATTAATTTATAACGATTAAATTTATCAGCAATAAAGCCCATGGGATAGGCTGTGCTTGCATGCACAAGGTCCATCAGGACAATCACAACGGGAAGGTTGACAAGGCTCCACCCTGCTTCACGGGCGCGTAATGTGACGAATCCTTCGCTAAATCGGGCAAGCATCAGAATGGCCACAACCCCTAAAAGCGCCCAATAGCGCGGCGGCAAAAAGCGAATATCCTTTAAATGCCAATCGAGTTTTTTCCCATGCTCAAGGATTGGCGGCTGCTTAATCACAAAAACAGCAATAATGATGGCAAGGACTGAGGGGATCATGGAAAGCATGAATATCAAGCGATAATTATGATCCGTCACATCGAGGAGGCGTGATGCCAAAAACGCACCAAACATTCCCCCATAAGTGTAAAGGGCTTGGCGTGTGCCATAGCTCTTCCCCTGATGGGCTTTGGGGGCAAGGTCCGCGATGATAGCATCCGTTGGTGCTGAGCGGATACCCTTACTGAGGCGATCGATGAACCGCGCTGCAAACACCATGTTAACAGTGCCAGCAAGGGCGAACATGGGTTTTATCATAAGGCTAAAGATGGAACCAATGATGATAAGGGGTTTTCGGTTTTTGAAATAATCGCTGAGTACGCCTGAGAATACTTTGGAGGCAAAAGCCATAAACATGGCAACACCTTCGATAATTCCTAACTTTGTTTTGCTTGCGCCAAGAACTTCTGTGATAAACGTTGGCAGATAGGCAAAGACCATTAGTGAGGATGTGCTCCAAAAAAAGCTCATCCATGCAACTCCCCATAAACTGAGGTTGTTGCGTGCGTTATCAAGGATTTTTACACGGCGCTGAAAGAATTTAACAATAGGGTTTGTCACTTACAAAACCAAAACATATCTGACACCTCCTTGATAAGCTGGATCCCCTTGAGAAGCAAGGAAAATGTGTGAAAGCAAGAATTCGTAGTATTTGTAAAACCGTCTAGGTATTTTTATTGCTTTTTTATGATACTCTTGGAATGAAAAATTGTTGTAAGTATTTCATTTGAAATGGAAATGATTGAGGCAAAACGAACCGAGTATCTATCTAAATTAGAGAGTTTGCGTCAAGTTTTTATAGGCGTAAAATTATTGTGTGACTGCACAGTTCCTAATGATGATTTTTATTTTGAGAATCCATATTTTAAAGTTTTAAATACAGAAACGTTAAAGCTGATAGTTGGCAGAATTTATATCTTTCTATCGGATAAAAAAACAAAAAATTATAATACTATGAGCTTTAAAATATTAATAAATGAGATTCTTGAAAAAAAGAATAATGAAATTTTGAATAATTTGCTTTCAGAAATTAATAAGGTTGATAAAAAATATAAAGAATTTAGGAATAAAGTTTTTGCTCATATTGAGCTTAAGGAAAATAATTCTTTGAAAGGGTTTGAGGAATATAGGATTTCTTATAAAGAAATTACTAGTTTGTTAGACTTAGTTCAAAGAATCTATAATGAGCTTTTTTTATCTCTCGATAATGCTAGCTGTGATCATATGAAAGGAGAGATTGAAAATCTTTCTGAAAAATTATGGGGTTGTTATGAACAAGTAGGATTGGTAAAAAAATCCGACTAAAAATTTTCTGTGAGATAATTTAAAAAAGCTTAAACAAATGACGGCCGGATTTCACCATAACCCCCTTTTTAAAGTGAACCCACGGGCGAAGCGTATATTGTTTCGTCTTGATCAGAAAGTGGGACGACCGGTGATTGTGCTTCCCCATGGTTCATATCTTAAAAAGGTGAATCGTTATCGCGATGCTTTTAACACATGGATTTCAAGCATTAAGATCCCATCAAAAAAAGACCTCGATGACGGGAGTGTCATTTTGTATCAGGGGGAAGATCATCGCATCCATTTTATTCCAGATCGCCTTTATTCCAAAGCGCGGGTCGACGTTATTCCAGCAACGAATGCGGAGGATGAAAATCGGATAAACATCAGGGGGCGCAAAGAATATATGAAGAATGCTATTCGGGATTTCTTTGTTAAGGAAGCTCAAAACTATGCCGTTGAAAAGAGTCAGTTTTATGCAGATGCACTTGGCGTAGAGCTTGGAATAATAACAATTCGCGATCTTAAAAGCATGTGGGGGCGTTGTATGAGGCAACGGGATTTGTGTTATAACTGGCGCCTAATCCTTGCGCCCAAGCATATATTTGATTACGTTTGCGCCCACGAGGTAAGCCACTGTGTTCACCCCAATCATAGTCGTGATTTTTGGAAAACCGTGGCGGGAATATGCCCCCATTTCATGAGCAGCCGACGCTGGCTTAAGCAAAACAGTAAAGAGCTTTTCTGTTATTCTTTGGAATGATCATGCGGTGGTTATCTATTCGGTGTGTGAAAAATCCTTTGTGTTTCCCAGGATTTATTGTTAGAAAAAATCATGGTCAAAAGTCGTCATTCATTTAATCCCTGTTTCCTCTACAAGCGACGATGATTCTTGTGCGCGTGGGAGCGTACTTTTTCTTGAATTTTTTAATTTTACAATCAGTTTGGTAACCACCTTTATAAAGTGATTTGGTTGCTGGCATTTTTATGTGAGGAAACACAATGTCAATTATTTCGTATGACGATTTTTCAAAAGTAGATTTTCGTTCAGGAGTTGTTATTAAGGCTGAGGAATTTCCCAAGGCTAAAAAACCCGCTTATAAAATATGGGTCGATTTTGGAGAAGAAATCGGAGTGAAGCAAACATCCGCTCAGGTAACGAAACACTACACACCTGATAATTTGGTGGGGCGTCTTGTTGTAGGGTGCGTCAACCTTGGGTCGCGTAATATCGCGGGGTTTATGTCGGAATTTCTTTTAGTAGGGTTTCCCGATGACAAGGGTGATGTGTGCCTTATCACAGCAGATCCAGCTGTGCCGAGGGGAAAAAGATTATTTTAAAGGATAGGTAAGTTTAGAGAGAGCTATAGCTTGCTCTCTAAAAACGCCTTTACATTACTTGAAAGCCTTGGGGAGAGAGCGTTTTGAATGGATTGATGATAATCTTGGATCCAGGCTTTCTCCTCGGCTGTTAGTAAGGTTGCATCAATAAGGTGATGATCAAGGGGCACAAGGGTAAGATTTTCAAACTCATACCAACCGGGACTTGCCTCATGAACATAGACAAGATTTTCAATGCGAATACCGTATTCACCGGCAAGGTAATATCCAGGCTCATTTGACAAGATCATTCCAGGATGAAGAGGATGAGATCCAAGCTTGCTAATGCGTTGAGGGCCCTCGTGAACGGAAAGGAAACTTCCCACGCCATGCCCCGTGCCATGCCCATAATCAAGTTGATTCATCCACAGGTGAATCCGTGCCAGAACATCCAATTGGCCACCGTTCGTTCCCTTGGGGAAAAAAGTACGCGCAATGGCAATATGCCCCTTAAGCACTAGGGTGTAGTGACGTTTCATTTGAGGGGTTGGATTTCCAAGGGCGAGGGTGCGTGTGATATCTGTTGTGCCGGAATGATATTGTCCTCCTGAATCGATGAGCAAAAGCTCATTTTGAGAAAGCTTACGGTTTGTTTCTTCTTCGGGTTTGTAGTGGACAATGGCTCCGTTGGGTCCGCTTCCAACAATGCTTGAAAAGCTTAGGCTATGGAAATCAGGTTGTTGGGACCGGTATTCCAAAAGCTTATCCACAAGGTCAAGCTCGAAAAAAGTTTTCCCTTGATTAATCTCTGTTTCAAACCAACACCAAAAATTCAGCCAGGCCACAGCATCTTGGATATGTGCCTCTTTGGCACCATTCAGCTCAACTTTGTTTTTACATGCCCGAGGAAGGGAGCATGGATCAGGGAATGCTTTTTTATTGGGGAAAAGATCACATAAAAATGCTGGTGTTTGCTCTGTGTCATAGCCAAAGCAAAGGGTTAACTGTTTTTTAAGAATATCCTCCATGGATTCGATTGCGTGAATACTCGTATGGGGAAGGGTGATATTTTGATCTGTATTATGCAAAAAAAGCTGAATATCGGCTTGTGTAACAGCTGCAAACCCTTGAGAAAGTGGGGTGTAAGCAAGATCTCCTCCGCGAACATTTAAAAGCCAATGCCACGATTCAGGGGGCAGGATGCAAAGATCAACACCTGATTCTGTCATCTTTGAGCGTATTTCATTAATTTTATCCACACTCTCTTTTCCTGCGTATTTTTCAGGATGGGCAAATAAAGGAGCTTTGGGGTGGGAAGGACGATCTTTCCAAAGATCATCTAAAAAATGTGGGGTTGATTTAAGGGGAAGAGCAAGTTTTGACCAACTATCAATTTCCCTGGATGAAAAATTCCAAGGATCATAACCCAACGTCATTTTTGGATGGTTTTTAAGAATCGCCTTAAGCCACTCTTTTTCTTCTCCCAAAGCATGGAGTTCAAACGCGTTTGAATCGGCTTGGTTTTTTGCTTGAAGGGTATAACGGCCATCCACAAAAAGGGCGGCTTGATCTTTAAGGATAATCAAAAACCCTGCGGATCCTGTGAAGTGGGTAAAAAAGGAAATCCACTCATCACACGGGGCAAGGTATTCTCCTTGATAGCAATCCTGATGGGGGATTAACACCCCATCAAGGTTATGGTGTGCAAGTTTTTCCCTTAAAAGGGAAAGGGGCACTTTGCTCACGATTTAGTTCGCCATAGGTGTTGGCGCTGCCAATAAAGCATCTCCTTTATCAGCATTATGATCTTTTTTATGCTTCTTGTGCTTTTTATGGGGTTTACCTACTTTATGGTGCTTTTTATGTTTTTTCATAGGGTGCGGATGCGCGGTATCCGCTGGTGGCGTTGTGGGGGATGTCGGTACGACAGTTGATGAGGATGCTACAGCAACGGATACCACGATGATGCTTGCGAGTAATGCAAAAATACTTTTCATAAGTGAGGGTCTCCTAGAATAATTCAAAATAAACTAGGTGATTTACCTAGCAACAGACATAGGACACTCGTATAGTGACTTCCGCCTCTTTCCATGATTTTATGCTAAAATTTTATTTAAATAAAGCGGAGCTATGATTATTTCTTTATAAGAGGCTTACAACAAACTTTTCTTAATGAACAAAAGCACGCTTATGCTAGAAGTCTTTTTGAAAATAAACATAGATCAAAAGACGGGGAGTGAGAGTAAATTATTACTTTCCTCTTGGTCAGGAATAGTACGGATGTAAGCATCCTTCACTGACTCAATATAGGCCTTCTTATTCTTGGCAGTGAAGAATTTATGTCCTTCTTTCATTTTTTGAATTACTTCCTGTGTCGAGAAAATAGATTCTTGTCCTAATATGGTAATGCGGCACTTAATTGCAGAAATACGTTCATAGCCCTTGGCATCCGACGGTTCCATACGCCTTTTAATGACCTCATATTCTATATTCCCTGAAATATTATTGAAGTTAATAAACGCTGCCATAACATCCTCCTCACTTCTTATTTAAATCATCATTAATTTTTCTTATACAGTCTCATTGCACTATAAAGGAAGATAATGAGGAGAACTGTAAGCATATTAATTATTTCCCACACACTTCTCGGGAAGTTTAGAGAAACAATGGGGTTATAGATAAATGCCATCAAATAAAAGCTATATGAAACATATTTTTCTTTAGAAGGGGTTGGAGTGTAATACATATACCCAGAAAGTGCACTTCCCGTGAAGACGATTACTCTTAAAAGTCTATAATACCAGTAAGGCATAGAAAGAAGGGCACCTAAAAGGAGACAAGCCATAATTGGTGCAAGTATTTTGACTATATTGGTCATATCATTTGTTGGCATGGCGGACACCATTAAACGCGACAAGAGAGCCACTATACAAGTAGACTTTATATCCAATATTTCAAGTAGGATATTATGGAAATCACAAATGAATTTTCGAAATTTACACGAACATATTTCAGTTTATCTGCTTCCGAAAAATTTTTATGAAAATTAAAGAGTAGGCAGAAAATGACTGAAATGATGGTGCTGAAGACAGGAATCGAACCTGCGACCTACTGATTACGAATCAGTTGCTCTACCAACTGAGCTACTTCAGCATAAGAGCAAGGTAACGAGTTTTTTATGTCACGGTCAATGATTTTGTCGCAAGAGTGGGTGGGATGCTGACTTTATTTTTTATTTAAAACGTATTAGGGTTTTTAGTGACGGTTGGAGCCGTGCATCTGCGAGCAAATCTTATTCCCCATTAACATGCTTATATTATTTTGTATGGAAGGTATCCCATGCTCTTTTTAACGATTGTTGCCCTTATTATTCTTGCAGGTGCGGAGGTTGACTTGTTTGTTCCAAGTTTTCCTGAGCTTATGCAAACGTTTAACCTTACCCCTTTTGAAGTACAGCTAACCCTAAGCTCAAACTTTATCAGTCAATGTCTCGCCTCTGTTTATGTGGGTACATTGGGTGATTCCTTTGGTCGTCGCAAAATGATCCTTTATGGGGTCCTTGTTTTTATTGCGGGAAGTGTTTTTTGCGCATTTGCCACGACTTTTCCCATGATTGTCATTGGGCGTATTTTACAAGGCCTTGGAATCGCAGCGCCCGCTGTACTTGGGTATGTTGTTGTTGCGGATAATATCCCCCTGGAAAAGCAAGCAGGGGCCCTTGGGATTTTGAATGGCATGATCACGGTTGCCATGGCAGCAGCGCCCGTTGTTGGAAGCTTTGTAAGCATGGCTTACGGATGGCGTGGGAATTTCATGGCATTTTTGATCATGGGATTGGTTGCACTTTGTATGGCATTGGCATTTCTTCCCCCTGATAAAATTACCGAAGGAAAACCATCATTTTCCCTTAAAGATTATGTGCCTCTTTTAAAATGCGGCCGATACATAAGAATCTTGACGTTCCTTTCCCTTTTTACCACGTGTTTTTGGACGTTTATCGGGATGAGCCCTATTTTGTACATGAATGATTTAGGGGTTCCCATTGAGCGTTTTGGATTTTACCAGGGGACCATTTGCGCAACCTTTGCAACAATTAGTTTGCTTAGCCCAAAAATTATGAACTACTTTGGCCAGCATCGCTGTTATCGAGTGTCGATTTATAACGTGCTTGTGATGGGAATTCTTGTTTTGCTTACGGCAATCTTTATTAAGGACAACCCGATTATCATCACGGTTCTTATAACATTGTTAATGGTATGGTGTGTTTTTCCCATCAATATCCTTTACCCTCTCTCTCTTGATTTTGTTGAAGGAAGTAAGGGGCGTGCATCGGCACTTTACAATGTGGTCAGGCTTATCGTGGCATCTTTTGGTGTGGAGCTGATGGGATACCTCTATAATGGTACGTTTTTACCGCTAGCTTTTTATATTTCTACCTGTGTGGGAATTGGTGTTTTTCTGGCGTTTAGGACGGCAGAATGGAAGAAGATTGAGTTTAACCCCTCTTCCCAAGCACCCATGGGGCATTAGATTTTAGGCATCTCGAAAGTGGGGGGAACGCTTTTCAATAAAGGCGTGCAAACCTTCACGACCGTCTTGGGTGAGGAGACGTTCAATAAATACTTTGCGTTCCTGTGCTAGGGTATGGGTATGATCGCTCGTGCTGTCATAATGGGTGCGTAGTGTTTTTTTGAGTGCTTTTAAAGCAGGTAATGATAGTTTTGCCATGGTTTGTGCCATGGCCATAGCCTTTGGAATAAGAGTTTCTGAGGGGAACACATGATTCAAAAGACCAATGTCATAGGCTCTTTTTGCATCAATGACTTCTCCTGTAAGGCACATTTCAAAGGATTTATGATATCCAATGGCCTTTGTAAGGCGCAAAGTCCCACCGCATCCAGGAATAAGGGCGAGTTTGATTTCTGGTTGACCAAATTGGGCACGCTCGCTGGCTACAAGAATATCTGCCATAAGGGCAATTTCAAGCCCTCCTCCCAAAGCATATCCATCCACAGCGACAATGACAGGTTTTGTGAGAATACTCAGGGTTTCCCACGGTGCAAGCCAAGCACTAACTTCATCTGGTTTGAGTTCCACAAGCTCATCGAGGGCGGCTCCCACAGAAAACGCCTTTTCATTTGTCGTGATCACTATAACGCGTGTTTCAAGATCTTGATCAGCCTCCATCAAAAGGGCGGACAGGTCTTTTGTAAAAGTGTGACTTAGCTTATTAATCCCGTTTTCCAAATGAATACGAGTAATATGGCTTTCTTTTGTCAGTGTGATCATCGTGACAGCGCTGTGAAAATCCTTTACCTTGAGTGTAAGCAATTCTGGCACGAATGCAAAGCGGACGTGTCTTTACTTTATTTAGGAGATTATGCAAAAGGCCCGTCTTAATGCCCTTGCCACGAAATCAGCAGTTGCAATTGCGAGCTTGCTTGTTATGGGTAAGCTTACAGCTTGGTGGATGACAAACTCCTTGAGTATGCAAGCGTCACTCATTGATTCTTTGTTGGATGTGGGGGCGTCACTTATTAACTTTTTTGCTGTTAAACATGCCCTTAAGCCAGCAGATGAGGACCATCGTTTTGGTCATGGAAAGGCTGAGGCCCTCGCTTCCCTTGCTCAATCTGCGTTTATTGCAGCATCAGCGCTTTGGCTTGTAATTGACGGTATCCATCGTATCTATGATCCAGAAATTGTTGTCGCGAGTGCTTTTAGTAATATCGTGATGATCGTGGCAATGGTGATGACCCTTGGCCTGATTTTGTTTCAACGATATGTCTATAAAAAAACAAAATCCTTGGCTATTAAGGCAGATTCCTTACACTATCAAACGGACTTTTTAACCTCTACAGCTGTTCTTATTTCCCTCAATCTTTCCACATTTTTTGGATCAGTATCCATTGATAGTATGATCGGTATTGGCATTGCGGTTTACATTGCTGCTACATCGTGGAGTATTTTTAAGCAAGCTCTTGATGTGCTCATGGATCGTGAGCTTGATGACAAGGACATTCATCGGATTCGTGCGATTGCAAAGAAACATGAAAAAGTCATTGGCGTGCACGACCTTAAGACGCGTTCTTCTGGGCACAAGCAATTTATCCAAATGCATCTTGAGCTTAACGCTCAATTATCTTTAATTGAGGCTCATACCATCGCTCTTGATGTGATGAAAAATATTAAAGAAGAATTTCCGGATGCTGAGATACTGATTCATCAGGATCCCCAGGGGCATGATGAGGAGGATTTTCACGGATGAAACAAGGTGCACGTATTCAAGAAGCCTTTATGCTCTGGGGGGAGTATGATTTTTCTAAGCCAGCAGATGATTATCTTCATTTTGAACTGAAATCCAAACGGTACATTGGTTCTTCGGACAGAAGGGCTATCCGGGAGTTTTTCTATCAATTGCTCCGTCATCAAATCAGCCTCAGCGCCATGCTTTCTCTTGTTGAAAAAAGGGCGGGGAAAAAATGGGATCCCTTTGATGCTCACCGTCTCATGCTGATTTTCTATTTCAAAATGTACGGAGAGATTTCTGAGATTGATGATGTTTTTTCGGGGCATAAATACAATCTTGCCCCTTTGAATGATGAAGAAAGAGAGATTCTGGATTCTAATCTTCCCATTCTTGATGAGGCTTCTTTATTAAATCTTCCCGATTTTTGGTACGAAAAACTTAAGGAAAAATGTGGTGCATCACTGAGTGCCGCTGTTGCAAGTATGGAGGAGCAAGCCCCCCTTGATTTGCGAGTCAATACGCTGAAGATGTCACGTGATGAAGGGCTTAATTTATTAAAACTGCGAGGTGTTGACGCTTCTCCCACACCTTATGCCCCTTTTGGGGTAAGGGTTATGGATAAAGCTTCCTTTAATCACACAGATCTTGTGATGGAGGGATCTTTTGAACCCCAGGATGAGGGATCACAACTTATTTCACTCATGTGTGGTGCAAAGCCCGGTATGCGGGTGATGGATTTTTGTGCAGGAGCAGGGGGGAAGACTCTCGGTCTTGCCATGGATATGCAAAACCGCGGTGCTATTATTGCTTCTGATATTATGGAATTTCGTTTAAAGAGGGCAAAAGAAAGATTGAATCGTTTGGGTGTGCATAATGCGTCCCTCAAGATGGTTGATGCGCAATGGATTAAAAAACACGCAGGAGAATTTGATCGTGTTCTTGTCGATGCTCCTTGTTCGGGCAGTGGCACCTGGCGCCGTAACCCTGATCTTAAGCTTAGGATGGGCGCAGACGATATAAAGGAGTTATGTGAAAAGCAACACGATATTCTTATAAGTGCCAGTCGCCTTGTAAAGAAGGGGGGGCGCCTTGTTTATGCAACATGCTCTTTGATCGAAGAAGAAAATGATGGGCAAGTCCAACAGTTTCTTGGGAATCATCCTGAATTTAAGTTATTGGATCTACACACATTATGGGATCAGGAAACGCCTCCTCCATGTGCGACTCCCACATGGTCTTTAACGCCGTGGGAGCATGGCACTGATGGGTTCTTTATTGCCGTTATGCAAAGAAAAGAGGATTAATATGCCTGTTGATAAAGAGCAATATCGCAAGAATTTAAAGCGCGATATCACGATTGCTATAATTGCTAAAATTTTATTGATTACGTTTTTGATTATTGGTGCTAAGCTTTACAAAAGGTCTTTTCATGGAGAAGACCATCCTCGGTATTATCACTTGATGGAGAACTTTTCATAATGGATGTTGTTGACTTATCCCGACTACAATTCGGTGCCACTGCCCTTTATCACTTTTTATTCGTTCCATTAACCCTCGGTCTATCGTTCTTAATGGCGATTATGGAGAGCGTCTATGTCATGACGAATAATTCCATTTGGCGGGATATGACCAAATTTTGGGGGATTCTTTTTGGAATCAACTTTGCCATGGGCGTAGCGACGGGCATTCCTTTGGAATTTCAATTCGGAATGAATTGGTCGTATTATTCCCATTATGTTGGTGATGTGTTTGGTTCTTTACTTGCCATTGAAGGGTTAATGGCCTTTTTCCTTGAAGCGACGTTTGTGGGATTGTTTTTCTTTGGTTGGGAAAGATTGAGCAAAGTTCAGCATTTGTGTGTTACTTGGCTCCTTGCCCTTGGAACGAATTTATCTGCCCTTTGGATTTTAATTGCCAATGCATGGATGCAAAATCCTGTTGGATCTGCTTTTAACATCGATACCATGCGCATGGAAATGACTTCCTTCCTTGATGTATTTTTTAACCCTGTGGCGCAGTCGAAATTTGTGCATACGGTAAGTGCTGGGTATGTAACTGGTTCTGTTTTTGTTCTTGCCATTAGCTCTTATTACCTTTTGAAAAAACGGCATCTGGATTTTGCAAAGCGATCCTTTACCGTGGCAGCGAGTTTTGGTCTTGCATCTGCGCTTTCAGTTGTCGTTTTGGGGGATGAGAGTGGTTATAACCTTACAGAACATCAACACATGAAAATTGCAGCTATTGAAGCTATGTGGGAGACGGAAAAAGCTCCTGCTGGATTTACGGTGTTTGGTATTCCTGATCAAGAAGCACAAAAAACCCACTATGAAGTTAAAGTTCCGTGGATGCTTGGTCTGATCGCAACACGCAGTATTGATAAGCCTGTTCCAGGAATAAAGGAAATTGTTGCCTCGACCCATGATCATATTCGCCAAGGCATGACAGCCTATAAAAACTTGAATATCTTGCGCAATGATAAAGGAAATAAAGCTGCAAGAGAGCTCTTTGAAAAAAATCAGCAATACCTTGGGTATGGATTGCTGCTTAAAAAATATCGCCCTGATATTCAAAATGCAACGGATGCTGAGATTGAAAAAGCAGCAAATAGCACAATCCCTCATATTCCCACTCTCTTTTGGTCTTTCCGATTTATGGTGGGGATCGGCCTCTTTATGATTGGCATGTTTGCCGTGGCGTTTTGGTTAAGCGCAAGGCGGCGTATTGAAAATCACCCCGTCTTTTTAAGGATTGCTGTTGCGGCGTTTCCTCTTCCATGGATTGCAGCGGAGTTAGGATGGGTTGTGGCAGAACATGGTCGCCAACCGTGGACGATTGAAGGGATTCTTCCCACATTTTTAAGTGCGTCGAATATCCCCGCATCCCATGTTGGGTTGAGTTTAGGCGGATTTGTTCTTTTCTACAGCATTTTGCTCGTTATCGATGTGGTTTTGATGAAAAAGTACATCAAATTGGGACCTGTTCTTTCCTCCCCATCGCCACAAGGTTCAGGGAAAGCACCTGGATCTACAAAGAAAATACCGTCTGTAAAAGCAGCCTAAAGGAGTTTTACGATGTTTGCATTTTTGGATTATGAAGTACTGAGAATCATCTGGTGGGTTCTTTTAGGTGTGCTACTCATTGGGTTTGCTGTGATGGATGGGTTTGATTTTGGTGTGGCTTCCCTTTTACCGATTGTTGCGAAAACAGATATGGAAAAGAGGATCCTGATTAATTCCGTTGGACCTGTTTGGGAGGGGAATCAAGTTTGGCTCGTCTTAGGGGGGGGGGCCATCTTTGCAGCATGGCCTGCGATTTATGCCGTGAGTTTTTCAGGACTTTATCTAGCGATGTTTGTTGTGCTTTCAGCTCTTATTATTCGTCCTGTGGGCTTTAAATTCCGCAGCAAGATGGAGGATAAAACCTGGCGTAAAGTTTGGGACTTTTGCCTTTTTATTACGGGGGTTGTCCCGGGGCTTCTCTTTGGTGTGGCTGTGGGCAATGTAATGCTCGGGGTGCCTTTCCATTTTGACGAGAGCTTGCGTGTAACCTATACCGGAGGATTTTTTGAACTATTGAATCCTTTCGCTCTTTTGTGTGGTGTAATTTCGTTGAGCATGTTTATGCGTCATGGGGCTGTTTATCTCTCCCTTAAAACGGAGGGCTCTCTCGCAAAAAGGCTTAACTGGGTGACGAATGTGCTTACGCTGATTAATCTTGCGGCCCTTTTAGCAGCAGGATGGTGGGTTGCTCACAAAGTGTCTGGATATGTGCTAACGTCCGTGGCTGATCCCCTTGCTCCGTCAAACCCCCTTAATAAAACAGTGGGGCAGGCTACTGGGCATTATCTTGTGAATTTCAAACAATACTCTTGGATGATTGCAGGCCCTGCCCTTGCATTTGGTGGGTTGGTGTTGAGTCAACTTTGTTTTTGGATTAAGCGCCATGGGATAAGTTTTATCTTTAGCTCTCTTAGTGTTATTGGAACGGTTGCGATCGTAGGGCTGTCGATGTTTCCCTTTATTTTGCCGAGTTCCAGTCACCCACAACACAGTCTTACCGTGTGGGATGCTTCCAGCAGCCGGCTGACTCTTCTTATTATGCTTGTGGCTGCCCTTATTTTTGTGCCCATAATTCTAGCTTACACAAGCTGGGTTTATAATGTCTTGCGGGGCAAAATCACGGCTTCATCCATTGAAACACGAAGTGGGGAGATGTATTAATGTGGTATTTTTCTTGGGTTCTTGGTCTTGGCCTTGCATGCGCATTTTCAATTCTAAATGCTTTGTGGTATGAGGTTTTGGAAAATACAGATGTATAAGTTCACATGGTAAAAGGCTCAAACCATATAACTTATACAGTTGTCGTTTTCCCATTGTCCTGTCTTTGAAACAAAGCTAATCTTACAGAGCGGTTTAAAAAATTTTATTAAATTTTATGCTCACACCTGATTTCATTCTTAAGAGTGATACCCAAACAAAGCGACTCGTGCTCCTCCTTCACGGGTATGGTGCGAGCGGCGAAGACCTTATTGAAATTGGACATTTTTGGGCGCCATCTCTTCCCCTTACAACATTTGTGGCTCCCAATGCCCCAACCATTTGCGAAATTAACCCCATGGGATATCAATGGTTTGGATTGAGTGACTTTGACCCCATGCATATGCGGCGTAATTTGGAAAATGCTGCCCCTGTGCTTGCTGATTTTATCACGTCCCAGGTAAAAACCTATGATTTGACATTAAACCAAGTCGCCCTTGTGGGCTTTTCCCAAGGAGCCATGCTTGCCCTTGAAATGATGTTTCACCTGCCAGGGCTTGCAGGAATTATTGGATATTCAGGTGCGTTTTATAAACCCGCCCATATTGATTTTAATGGACCATACCCCCCAATTCTACTGGCCCATGGAACCATGGATACGGTTGTTCCCTTTGTCAGCATGGCAACGGCGAGGGACGCCCTTGTAAACCTTGGTGTTGATGTAGAAACAGAAATTTGTGCCGGTCTTGGTCACAGCATTGATGTAAGGGGATTGCAGCGTGGGCTTAATTTTTTACAAGCCTCGTTCACTAAATCTTCATCAATTATCATTATAAATAATACTATTACGCCTAATGAGGAGAGTATATGAGCATGAATCGACGTAAAATAGGACTTATCGGAGCAGGTCAAATTGGTGGCACTCTTGCCCACCTTATCGCCCTTAAGAATCTTGGGGATATTGTCTTTGTGGATATTGCGTCGGGTCTTGCCAAGGGTAAAGCCCTTGATATTCAACAAAGCCTCGCCATCTCAGGGCATGATTGTAATCTTGAAGGGGGAGATGATTTTTCACTCCTTAAAGATTGCGATGCGATCGTTGTTACAGCAGGGGTGGCTCGTAAGCCTGGAATGACGCGCGATGACCTCCTTAAAATCAATGCGGGTGTTATCCGCAGCGCTGGGGAGCAGATTAAAAAATATTGCCCCAAAGCGTTTGTCATCGTTATTACAAATCCCCTTGATATCATGGTATGGCTGATGCACGAATCAAGCGGCCTTCCAAGCTCACACGTTGTTGGGATGGCAGGAGTTCTTGACACAGCACGCTTTAAAGCGTTTCTTGCCATGGAACTTAATGTTTCCGTGCAATCTATTCAAACATTTGTACTAGGGGGTCATGGTGATACGATGGTTCCCATGCCAAGGTACACAACAATTTCCGGCATTCCATTGATGGATTTTGTGAAAAAAGGAAAAATTACACAAAATCGATTAAATGACATTGTAGATCGCACACGCAATGGCGGTGCTGAGATTGTGGGGCTATTGCAAACAGGGTCTGCATTTTACGCTCCTGCAACGGCAGCTGTTCAGATGATGGAATCTTATTTCTTTGATCAGAAACAAATTTTACCCTGCGCTGTTCAGGTGAATGGCCAATATGACGTTAATAATTTGTACGTCGGCGTTCCTTGCGTTATTGGATCAAAGGGCGTTGAAAAGATTGTCGAGCTTGATTTAAGCCAGGATGAAAAAACAGCATTTCAATCGTCTGTTAATGCTGTTGAAAAACTCATCGAAGATCTCTCGCGACTTAATCTCTAACCCCACCTGGTAAAGGACAAGAACATCATGCATATTCACGAGTACCAAGGAAAAGCGCTTTTTAAGGAATATGGTATTCCGACCCTGGAAGGGAAAATCGCGTTTTCAAGACAAGATGCTTTAAGTGCTGTTAAGGATTTTGATCTTGCTAAGGGGGTTGTTGTTAAGGCCCAAATCCACGCGGGAGGCCGCGGAAAAGCAGGCGGCGTTAAAGTCACTCGTGATATGCAAAGTTTTGAAAATGCCGTAGATAGCATCCTCGGGAAGACCTTGATTACCCCCCAAACTAAAAAGGAAGGTCAGCTTGTGCGGGCCATTTACCTTGAGGATACCTGTGCTATTAAACAAGAATACTACCTTAGTATGACTTTGGACCGGAAAAATAAACGGTACATGGTTATTGCATCCGAAGCCGGGGGCATGAATATCGAAGAAGTAGCCGAAAAAGAGCCTGAGAAAATCTTATACCTTGGGATTAATCCCATCATTGGATTGCAACCTTTTCATGGACGTCGTCTTGTAAATTTTTTAAAGGTACCGCCGGAATCTTATGGTGAACTCACCCAAGTACTTCAAGGGATGTATACACTCTTTACAAGCCTTGATGCTGAACTTATTGAGATTAATCCCATTGTGCTGACAGAGGATCATCATTGGGTAGCCTTGGACGCTAAGATAACCTTTGATGACAACGGATTGATCCGCCAGAAAAAGGTAGCCTTTTTATTTGATGAGAATGAGGTGGATCCAAGCGAGCTTAAGGCACAGCAATTCGACCTTAGTTATATCAAACTCGATGGAACCATTGGATGCATGGTCAATGGTGCAGGCCTTGCCATGGCAACCATGGACATTGTCGCTCAACATGGAGCCTCACCTGCCAACTTCCTTGACGTTGGAGGAGGAGCCACCCAAGAAAAAGTTACAGAAGCCTTTAAAATTATCGTTGCCGATAGGGATGTAAAAGCCATCTTTGTAAATATTTTTGGTGGGATTATGCGCTGCGATATTATCGCCCAAGGCATTGTTGCTGCTGCGAATGAAATTAATCTTTCCGTTCCCCTTGTAGTGCGACTCCAAGGAACAAACGTTGATCAGGGAAGGAAAATTCTTCAAGAAAGTGGCCTAAAAATCACCTCAGAAGACGATTTTGATGCAGCAGCGCGCGCCGTTGTATCCTTAGCGAAAGGGGCCTAGATATGGCGATTCTTGTTGATAAAAACACACGCGTTATTTGCCAAGGGTTTACCGGCAAACATGGCACTTTCCATTCAGAGCAAGCCCTTGCGTATGGAACAAACCTTGTAGGGGGTGTCACTCCTGGAAAAGGTGGAGCAACCCATTTAGGGCTTCCTGTTTTTAACACAGTGAAAGATGCGCGGGACGCTCTTAACGTGGATGCGACCATGATTTACGTGCCTGCAGCTTATGCGGCAGATGCTATTTTTGAGGCTATGGACGCTGAAATTCCTCTCATTGTGTGTATTACAGAGGGTATTCCTGTGCAAGACATGATGCGCGTGAATTGGGCGTTGCGCACATCACCATCCCGCCTTATTGGCCCCAATTGTCCAGGAATTATTACGCCTAACCAATGTAAAATTGGCATTATGCCTGGTTTTATCCACGTTCCTGGAAAAATTGGGATTGTTTCTCGCTCAGGCACTCTCACCTATGAAGCCGTGGACCAAACAACAAAACATAATCTTGGTCAATCCACCTGCGTAGGCATTGGTGGAGACCCCTTCAAAGGCATGGGGTTCGTCGATGTTCTTGGTCTCTTTTGGCAAGACCCAGAAACAGAAGGAATCTTGATGGTGGGTGAAATTGGCGGTGATGAAGAACAACAAGCAGCCGATTTCATTAAGTCCCAATATGACAAGGGGCGTTATAAGCCCGTTGCATCCTTTATTGCTGGGCAAAGTGCCCCTCCGGGCCGTCGCATGGGGCATGCTGGCGCCATTATTTCAGGGGCAGGAGGGTCTGCTCGGGAGAAAATGGATTATATGGAAAAATGCGGGATTACCGTATGTGAAAGCCCTGCTGTTTTAGGAAAAACCATGTTTGATTTGATGCAACGTGCTTCATTGCAGCAGTCACGACGGGGCATCCACCATTAGTGGAAGGAAAGGTCATGGGCAACTCTGAGATTAATACAGGTAATCTCGTCTATCTCGAGACGCTTTATAATGCTTACCTTGCTGATCCTAATTCCGTGAGTTCTGATGTGAGGGTTTATTTTGAAAGTCTTGGCCCAGCACCTAAAGGATTTCTAGAACGCTCAGAGCGTGTGTCATCATTTGTAAAAGGAGTTGGTTCAGAACCTGTTTCAGACTCTCCATCAACAGCATCTACTCATCTTGCAGTCCAAGATTCCATCCGTGCCCTAATGCTGATTCGCAATTACCGGGTGCGTGGACATCTTCATGCAGATCTTGATCCCCTTAAACTTGATAAAAGAGCAGAGCATCCTGAGCTTTTGCCCGAGTTTTATGGATTTACAGACGCAGATTATGATCGTCCTATTTTCCTTGATGGCGTGCTTGGCTTTCAAAATCCTACGCTGACACAGATCCTTGAGCGTTTAAAAAAAACCTATAGCTCCACCATTGGTGTGGAATTTATGCACATCCAAGATCCTGAAAGAAAATCCTGGATCCAGGAAACATTTGAATCAACACCCTTTGCACTGTCACCACAGCAAAAAAAACAACTTTTGACGAACCTTCTCAAGGCTGAACTTTTTGAGAAATTTCTCCACACAAAATTCCAAGGTGCAAAGCGCTTTGGCCTTGATGGGGGCGAAAGCCTCATCCCCGGCCTTGATCATGTGATTCATGTTGCAGCTAATCAGGGCACCCAACACATCGTGATTGGAATGGCGCATCGAGGCCGTCTTAACGTGATTACAAATATAATTGGAAAACCTTACCGCAAGCTTTTTGCAAAATTCCTTTCAACCCAAGATGACCCCTATGCCCTTGGATCTGGAGATGTAAAATATCATTTGGGCTATTCAAGCGAGCGCACTCTTGATGGTAAGAATGTTCACCTTTCTTTAGCGGCGAACCCATCACACCTTGAAGCTGTGGATCCAGTTGTCCTTGGAAAAGTAAGGGCAGAGCAGCTTTACCTCCAAGATCGTGATCGCAAAAAAGTCATGGGCATTTTAATGCACGGCGACGCTGCTTTTGCAGGGCAAGGACTCGTTGCGGAAACACTATGCCTTTCAGGATTAAAAGGATACCTTACTGGGGGAACCCTACATATTATCATTAACAATCAAATTGGGTTTACAACTTCCCCCCCCCATTCAAGGAGTTCGCCGTATTGCTCGGATATTGCCAAGGGAATTCAAGCACCTATTTTCCATGTAAATGCTGATGACCCCGAAGCTGTCATTCGTGTATTCCAAGCAGCAACAAATTATCGCGAGCGTTTTCAAGAAGACGTCGTTGTTGATCTTATTTGCTATAGGCGTTATGGACATAACGAATCTGATGAACCAAGCTTCACTCAACCCCTTATGTATAAAGCCATTGCGGAGCATCCTTCAACCGCCACTATTTATGCTAATAAATTGTGTGCTGATCGTATTACCTCTGAAGAAGAAATTGAAACTTTAAAAAATACACTCAAGGAAAATCTCGAAACTGATTATAAAAAGGCCACTGCAGCGGATGATTGTTATGATCCACCACACTGGCTTCAAGGAAGTTGGAAGGGTATCCAACCTGGTCCCTTTGATAATATGTCGTCTGATCAACAACCAGAAACAGGGGTTGATTTAAAAACTCTGCGCGCCCTTGGAAAAAAAATATTTAGCGAACCAAGGGAAATTCGAGTTAACTCAAAAATCCTACGCCAACTCAAGGCAAAACAAGAAATGATGGATTCCGGAAAAGGAATCGACTGGGCAACGGCCGAGGCGCTTTCCTTTGCCTCCCTTCTGAGTGAGGGGCATCATGTACGCGTTTCGGGTCAAGATTGTGGCCGTGGTACCTTTTCTCAACGTCATGCCGTTCTTGTGGATCAGGAAACTGAAAAAAAATATACGCCCCTTGAACATGTGGATGATAAACAAGCCATTTTTGAAGTAATTGATAGCCCCCTTGCCGAAGCATCAGTTCTTGGGTTTGAATACGGATATGCTGGTGCAAATCCCCGTCATTTGGTTTTATGGGAAGCTCAATTTGGGGATTTTGTAAATGGTGCCCAAGTCATTATCGATCAATTCCTTGTAGCGGGTGAAATGAAATGGCTCCGCCAAAATGGGATCGTACTGCTTCTTCCCCATGGATTTGAGGGGCAGGGGCCTGAGCATTCCTCAGCACGATTAGAGCGCTTTTTACAGCTTTGCGGTGACGGAAATTGGATTGTGGCTAATTGCTCGACCCCTGCAAATTATTTCCATATTCTGAGGCGTCAGCTTAAACAAAAATATCGCAAGCCCCTTATTTTAATGACCCCAAAGTCCCTTTTGCGCCATAAAATGTGCATTTCGGATTTAAGTGAATTCGATGCAAAAACGTGTTTTTCTCCTGTGATTTCTGACTCTCCTAAAGATACTCAAAAGATCCAAAAGGTCGTTTTATGCTCGGGTAAAATTTACTATGACCTCCTTAAGGCTATTCAAGAAAGCAAAGCGGATCATATTGCGCTTATTCGCCTTGAACAATTTTATCCTTGGCCTCAAAAAGAGTTAATGCGTGCCCTATCTGCATATAAAAATGCATATTTTGTTTGGTGCCAAGAAGAGCCTGAAAACATGGGGGCATGGTCTTTTGTTGATAGACGTCTTGAAAATTTATTGATTGAAATACAAGCAAAAAATCCATGTGTTGATTGTATAGCGCGCCCTGCTTCGTCTTCTCCTGCTACAGGCTTTTTGAAACGTCATGAGGAAGAACAACAACAACTTATAGACGCCATTTTGGCTCCAATTTCTGAAAAAAAAGCGCGCAACCAAGTTTCAGCATTAAAATAACGACACGATAAAAAGGTGATTCATGTCCGATACAATTATTAAAGTACCCGCTCTTGGTGAATCTGTCACCGAAGCAATTATTGCGCGCCTTTATAAAAAAGTTGGCGAATCTGTAAATGAAGGGGATGTTGTTGTCGAGTTGGAGACAGATAAAGTGACCCTTGAGGTAAACGCCCCTGCAGCGGGCGTCATTCAGCAAATCAGTGTGAGTGAAGGGGATACGGTAAAAATTGGTGATGTGATTGGATCTCTTCTTGAAGGAGCTTCTGCTGGCAACGTGATCTCTGGAAAAAACAAGGAAACCTCACCTAACAAGGGTAACGATGCTAAATCTAGGAGCCCTTCTTCACAAGAAACCAGTGGTGCTGACAAGGGAGGCGTGGGGCCAGCAGCACGCAAACTAATGACAGAGCAGGGAATTTCCCTTTCTGATATCAGTGGTACAGGAAAAAATGGGCGCATTACAAAAGAAGATGTTGTTGCAGGTGGCACATCAAAAGCTACTACTTCTCCTCAAGTAGAAAATTCTCCTCAATCAGTGCAATCTTCTACTGCCGCTTCTATTCAGCCCATACAAAAAATTCATAGCGCTGATGCGCTTTTTGATCGCAAACCGATGAGCCCCCTTCGCAAAAAGATCGGAGAGCGCCTTAAGTATGCTCAAAACACAGCCGCAATCCTTACAACCTTTAACGAATGTGATATGTCCACCATTATGGAGCTAAGGCGCGATTATCAAGATGCCTTTGTAAAAAAATATGGGACAAAACTTGGGTTTATGAGCTTTTTTGTCAAAGCGTGTGTCCATGCCTTGCAAGAAGTACCCGCAGTGAATGCTGAAATTGATGGTGATGATATGGTTTATCACCACCGCTATGATATTGGGATTGCGGTTTCAGCTCCCCAAGGTCTTGTCGTTCCTGTGTTAAAAAATGCAGAGCACCTTGGCCTCCATGAAATTGAATTGGCCATCGCAGCTTTTGGAGAAAAAGCAAAAACAGGCAAACTCACCATGGCTGACATGACAGGGGGAACCTTCACTATTTCTAATGGAGGAACCTTTGGGTCTCTTGTATCAACCCCCATTTTGAACCCACCACAATCGGGTATTTTAGGAATGCACAAAATCCAAGAGCGTCCCGTGGCCCTTAAAGGGCAAGTGATTATCCGCCCCATGATGTATCTTGCGCTCTCTTATGATCACCGCATGATTGATGGTCGCGAGGCTGTGACTTTCCTTGTAAAAGTCAAAGAATATATTGAAAACCCAACGCGACTTTTGCTCGGGATTTAAATTATTCACGTGGGAAAAAATATTATTGATAGCGTGTTAAAGAAAATTGCCTCTTTAATTGCCACGGTTTTTTATGTGGGGTATCTCCCTAAAATGCCGGGCACTTGGGGAACGATTCCTGGGCTTGTCTTTTATTATTTTTCCCCCATCCCTTTGTTCATTCCCTTGCTCTTTTTCCTTGGGTGGGGAGCTACCTATTTCATGTTGAAGGATATAGAGGAACCTGACCCTTCTTATGTGGTGATTGATGAGGTTGTGGGGGTGATGTTGACGTTATCTTTTGTGCCTGGTGCATCGATAAAAATGGCTCTCTTGGGATTTATTACTTTTCGGTTTTTTGACATTTTAAAACCTTGGCCCATTAAATCCATGGAATGCTTTTTTGAAAAAAAAGGCAAATCTAGTCAAGCTTTTGGCGTTATGATTGATGATGTTTTTGCGGGCATTATGGCTGGCCTTGTATGCTTTGTAGCCAAGCTTTTATTGGGCAATTTCTAAGATAGTTCCCCATCAAGAAGTTTAAAGCTTCTTTTATTATAAGCATGTGCAAAGTTCTTGTCTTGGCGAGCAAGATGAAGAACTTCCACACTGACAGCATTCAGCACTTCTGCCTTAATTTCACGTAATTGAGTAATGCGTTCATGGGCAATCCCATCATAGATTTTTTGCTCGTGGAGTTGTGTTTGTTGATTCATCCATTCTTGGTGTTTTTGAAGGAGAAAATTGGCTTTTTCATTGGTCTTTTCATGAATTTTTTCAAGAGATTGTTCAAAATCTTTAAGGCGTGTTTTCATGGCATTCAGCTCTGCCAAGGCTTTTTCCATGTCACTTGTTGCAATCTCAATAGTCTTGCTGATGTTGTCAATCCCTTCGTCGCAAACGGGTTTAAGGTGTTTTTGCCCAAGTTTAAAGGCAAAATATGCAAACATTACAAAACTGATAAGGTAAATAAAATCAACTGTGAGCATGTTTTTTTGCCTTATTAGAACCGCCCTTGTCTTTATCTTCTTTCAAAACTTCTTGCATAAATTCTTTTGCAAGATCTTTGGAAATTTCAGGAAGGATTTCCCTGATTTTCTTTATTTCATCTGTTAATTCAGCGTTCAAAGACTGACGGGCTTGGAGAAATTTTGTATGAAGCTCTGCGAGCTGTTTTTCTTTTTCCTGATTTATTTTTTGATGCACTCCATCAAGCAACTGTTTTGCTTGTTGGTCTTGCTGCAACTTTAAATAACTTAACTTTTCAGACAACTCAGAGATCTCTTGATAATAAGACTCTTTTTTATCTGTAATCCCCTGAATATAATCACTGCGATTTTGAAGGCTTTCCTTAAGACGTGGAACAACCACAATTCCCATAAACCCCACCAAAATAAAAAAGCACACCACCAACCAAAAAATCTGGGACAAGAAAAAACTTGGATCAAATTGGGGCATGGCGTGTGCTTTTTTTAAGAGTTAACTTATTTAAACAAAATGATCATTGCGACGATAAATGCTAAAAGAGCAATGGACTCTGTAAGGGCAAACCCCAGAAGACCTACTGGGAAAATCTCATTTTTCGCCGAAGGATTGCGCGCAATCGCATTAATCAGATTGGAAAAAATATTACCAAGACCAATACCTACCCCCAAAAGCGCAACAACCGCAAGGCCAGCACCGATCATTTTTGCTGCGTTCATATCCATAAGACGTATCCTCCTAAAATTTAATGTAAATTGAGTGTATCATTTAAATAAATGCAGGTCAGCATGGTAAATACATAGGCCTGCAAAAAGGCGATGAGGCATTCAAAAAACAAAACGCCAACATTCACAATGATTGGGAAAATTGCTGATGGGGCAAAGCTTGAGCTTGCCATTACAAGGGCAAATCCTGCAAAAATTTTGATCATGGTGTGACCGGCCACCATATTTGCAAAAAGACGAATGCTAAGACTTATAGGGCGAGAAAGATAAGAAATAAACTCAATAACCATTAAAAAGGGGGCGATGAAAAAGGGGACGCCCTCTGGTAAAAATAGCCTTAAAAAATGACTGCCATGTTTTATGATACCGATAAGGGTTGTTGCCAAAAATACAAATATTGCCAAGGTAAAGGTAACGATAATATGGCTTGTAAAAGTGAAGCTATAGGGCAGTAAACCAAGATAATTCCCTGCAAAGATAAATAAGAACAAGCAAAATATGTAGGGTGTGTAGGTAAGCGCCTCAATCCCTGCTGTGGATTTAACAAGGTCATTGACGAAGGAAAAACTTGTTTCTTGGATGTACTGAATATACCCAGGAATAAGTTTACGCGTTCCCATCATAAAAAAGACACATAAACTTAGCGTTGCTAAAAGCATAAATAAGGAAGCATTTGTGAAAGACAGATCATGTCCATGCCAATGAATTTTGATAAGAGGGTGAATCTCAAACTGATGGAGAGGATCATGCATGGGGCGCATCCTTTTCGTTATTTTTGGACTCGTCGGTTTGGGCTTGAGTCATTTTTTGTGTAGAACGATATACGCTCAGAAACCCTGCAGCAGATCCAAAAAGGATAAACACAATTAAAAATAAGGGAGCTGTGTTTAACCACACATCCAACCAATACCCAATTATAAGGCCCACAATCACTGCTGCCACAAAATCAACGCCTAGTTTATAAGCCATGGAGAGAGGGGACGAACTTGCCAAAAGCAGAAGAGCCTCGTTACGACAATGGAATCACATCAAATTTTAGGAAAACTTTTATAAATGAGCAAGGGTTCTGTTGGAATGAATTAGAGAATAACTCGAAAACTTTCGACTAATCCATTTTTTCCACCTTCATCACATTTGCTTTGGGGATGCTTTCATAAATGTGCGGATAGGTTTCTCCTGATCGTGGTGATGTTTCAAACCGAACATCGAGGCCCTTTATATCGATTGTGAGCAAATGCACATCAGGATGAGTGGCAAAAAACTTGGTGCGCGTTTTTTCAACTTGCTCTTTGGTTGATGAGTGAATATACCCATCTTTTTTATCGAGTTCTGATCCTTCGAAAAAACCATCTCGTTCAAACATTTCAAACTCACTTCTAGTAAGGATTTTGTAGATATGTTTACGCTCTGATTCCATGTTCTTCTTTATTTTTGATCGAGTTTAAACTCGATGCGGCGGTTTCGCGCCATCTCTTCTTCATCTTTGCTATTCGATAACGGATGGAATTCCCCAAAACCCGCTGCAACAAGGTGAGCAGGATCGATGCCCGCCTTTACAAGGGCTTTGACCACAGCAATTGCACGAGCGGTTGAAAGTTCCCAATTCGATGGAAATTGGGTTGTATTAATGGGGCTCTGATCTGTGTGACCATCCACACGAAGCACCCAGTTAATATCGTCAGGAATTTTTTTGGTAATCTCACGCAAAGTTTTTGCAAGGTCCTTAAGTTGATCAACGCCTTCTTTTCGCACATCAGCGGACCCCTTATCAAAAAGGACTTCAGATTGGAAAATAAAACGATCATCCACGATCCGAATGTCTGAGCGTTTGCCAACAATTTTCATAAGCTTTGCAAAAAATTCAGATCGAAACTGTGTAAGCCCAAGCTTTTTAGGATCCTTGAGCTTTTTAACATCGCTGATAAGTTTTTCATTGTCCACAAGGGCTGCTTCAAGTTTGTCACTGATGCTTTTCCCGAGGGATTTTTCTTCTGCCAAAGCAAGATTTAATACTTTTGTTTGTTTTTCAAGATCATCGATTTCTGCTTGAAGGCCTTGAAGTGTTATAATCGCCTTTTCCTTTGATTTTGTTTCCTGGGCAAGAGATTTTTCTGTGTTTTCAAGGGCTGTTTTGTGGTGCGTCATTTGGTTTTGCAAAATATCCAAGGTTTTTTGCAAATTACCGATTTGGGCTTGGGCTTCTTCTTTTGAGAATTGCTCTTGTTTCAAATTGTCTTTTAACTGAGTTAGCTGCGTTTCAAGGGTTTGGAGGTTAATATCTTTAGTATTAAGAGCATCCGTAAGATAAAGCTGCGCCACAACAAAAGTCATGAGTACAAATACGATCACCATAAGCAATGTGGCCATGGCATCCACAAAACCCGGCCAAATATCGAGGGGGCTATGACGTCGATTCCGTCCAAACATCTGTGACAACAATCCTTGCAAGAGCTATGTGGATTTTAAGCTGATCTTATCTGAATAGCAATGCAGCAAGCTTATACGAGCCTACGCCAATTCGATAAAAGTCCATCGTCACGTACACGAAATTCGGATACCACCACAGCAAGGGATGCGCTATAGTTTCTTTTGAAAAAAGAAAAGCAAAAGGCGGTTTTTATGGGACATTCAGATAAAATTATATTTGACGCGATTAAAGATGAGCTTGTTCGTCAAAAAGAACAAATTGAGCTTATCGCCTCGGAAAATATTGTTTCAAGAGCCGTCCTTGCAGCCCAAGGATCCGTCCTTACCAATAAATATGCTGAGGGGTATCCAGGGCGCCGTTATTATAACGGATGTGAGTTTGTTGATATTGTTGAGCAAGAAGCTATTTCCCGTCTTAAAGAGCTTTTTAATTGTACTTATGCCAATGTTCAACTGCACTCCGGTGCCCAAGCAAATCAGGCAGTGTTCCTTGCCCTTTTGCAACCTGGCGACACTTACATGGGGCTGGATCTTGCATGCGGAGGGCACTTAACACACGGATCCTCTGTAAATCTATCCGGTAAATGGTTTAAACCTGTTCCCTATGGTGTCGATCCCAAAACACATTTGATGGATTATGAAAAAATCGAATCCCTCGCAAAGGAATGTAAGCCAAAACTTATTATTGCTGGGGGATCTGCGTATCCACGCACCATTGATTTTGCCCGCATGCGTCAAATCGCAGATAGTGTCGGGGCGTATTTCATGGTGGATATGGCCCACTTTGCAGGGCTTGTAGCAGGAGGTGTTTACCCGTCACCCCTTCCCCACGCCCATGTGGTCACCTCTACAACACACAAAACGTTACGTGGCCCTCGAGGTGGCATTATTCTTAGCAATGATATGGAATTGGGGAAGAAATTTAATTCAGCAGTCTTTCCTGGATTGCAAGGCGGACCACTAATGCATGTAATTGCGGCAAAAGCTGTTGCCTTTGGAGAAGCTCTTGAGTCTAGCTTCAAGGATTATGCAAAGCAAGTGATGGCAAATGCAAAAGCAATGGGGGACGAGCTTGTCAAAGCTGGCCTTAGTCTTGTTTCAGGGGGAACAGACTCTCACTTAATTTTAGTGGATGTAACTCCGTATGGAATTACAGGCAAAGATGCAACCACAGCCCTTGAGCATGCGAATATCACATGCAATAAAAACAGCATCCCCTATGACACCCAAAGCCCCATGGTAACGTCTGGTATTCGCCTTGGAAGCCCTGCTGGAACAACACGCGGTTTCAAGGAAAAGGAATTCATTCAAATTGCTCAGTGGATTGCGCAAATTCTAAAATCCTTGCGCGATCATGGTGGCGAAGACAGTGAAATCACACAAACGGTCATCCAAGATGTCAAAGCAAAAGTATTGCAACTTTGCCAACAATTTCCCATCTATGATGACCTTTTAAAGGCAGCCTAAGTATGAGATGCCCTTTTTGCGGTGAATCGGACACGGCCGTTAAAGATTCCCGCGTGAATGAGGATGAGGCTAGCATCAAACGCCGCCGTTTTTGTGGTGGGTGTGGAGCCAGATTCACAACATTTGAGCGAGTGGAACTACGCCAACTCATGGTGGCAAAGCGTGATAATACAAAAGAACCCTTTGATCGCCAAAAATTAACACGATCGATTATGACGGCACTTCGCAAACGTCCGTATGACCCCAATCAAGTTGAACGCGTGATTTCATCCCTTATTCGGCAATTTGAAACCCGGGGAGAAGCAGAAATCACCACACAAACCATTGGTAATACCGTTCTTGAGATCCTCAGTGGTATTGACCCCGTCGCATACTTACGCTTTGCAAGCGTATATAAGGATTTTTCAAGCGTTGACGACTTCGTTGCATTTATTTCTTCCATGCAAGAAGAAGGAAATGATACTGAGAAAGCGTCTTAAAAAACAAACAACTATGGGTTGGTGTTAAATTTTTCAGTATTTTCACCGTTAAAAACACAGAATTTTCTCAAAAATTAACAAAAGAGATACCTTTTGTGGCGTATAATGCTATAAAGTGGCTGTGAAATTCTGAAGATGAGGCTGAAAAACATGTTTGGTGGCGCGAAAAATCATAAATATCCTATTTTACCCCTTCGAGATATCGTTGTTTTCCCCCACATGATTGTCCCCTTGTTTGTTGGACGGGAAAAATCCATCAAAGCCCTTGATGATGTGATGAATTCTGAGCATAAGCAAATTTTGCTTTTGACCCAAAGGGACGGAAATATTGATGAACCTTTGACTTCTGAGCTGTATGAATATGGCACGCTTGCCACCGTCATGCAGCTTTTAAAGCTACCCGACGGAACGGTGAAAATCCTAGTTGAGGGCAACAAACGTGCTCACGTAAAGACTTTTTTTGAAGAAAAAGAATACATCGAAGGTGAAATTGAGGTTCTAGAAAGTTCAAGCGATAACGACTCCGAAATTGAAGGTCTCGTGCGCGCTGTGATGGATCACTTTGAGCAATACATCAAATTAAATCGCAAAATTCCACCCGATGTTCTTGTAACAATTTCTCAAATTGAGCAACCGAGCCGCCTAAGCGATACGATTGCTTCGTATTTGACGTCAAAAATCTCTGAAAAACAAGAATTGCTGGAAATTGGCAGTGTAAAAGAGCGACTTGAGAAGATTTTTGCCTTTATGGAGTCGGAAATCAGCGTTCTTCAAGTTGAAAAACGCATTAAGACGCGTGTTAAACGACAAATGGAAAAAACTCAACGGGATTATTACCTTAATGAGCAACTTAAAGCCATTCAAAAAGAGCTTGGCGATGGTGAAGAAGCAAAAGATGAGATAAGCGACCTTGAGGATAAAATCAAAAAGGCAAAACTTCCCAATGAAGTTTATGAAAAAGCAAAGGGCGAGCTTAAAAAACTTCGCACCATGAGCCCTATGGCTGCTGAAGCCACGGTTGTGCGCAACTACCTTGATTGGGTTCTCAGCATCCCCTGGCATAAACGTGCCCGTGTTAAGCGCGACCTTAAAGAAGCAGAGAAAATCCTTAACAAAGAACATTATGGCCTTGAAAAAGTTAAGGATCGCATCCTTGAATACTTAGCTGTACAAGCCCGCGTAGGGAAAGTTCGCGGCCAAATCTTGTGCCTTGTGGGCCCTCCTGGTGTGGGCAAAACATCCCTTGGAAAATCCATTGCCGATGCAACGGGTCGTGCGTTTGTGCGCATCTCCCTGGGCGGTGTTAAGGATGAAGCAGAAATCCGCGGTCACAGACGCACTTATATAGGATCCATGCCTGGAAAAATTATCCAAGGCATGAAAAAAGCAAAAACAGTGAACCCTCTTTTCTTGCTCGATGAAATTGACAAACTTGGCAATGATTGGCGCGGTGACCCCACATCCGCACTCTTAGAAGTATTGGATCCTGAGCAAAATAGCACCTTTAATGATCATTACCTCGAAGTGGATTATGATCTTTCGGATGTGATGTTTATTACAACATCCAACAGCCTTCGCATGCCACAACCCCTTCTTGATCGCATGGAAATCATTCGTCTTTCAGGCTACACAGAAGATGAAAAGATGGAGATTTGCAAAAGGCACCTCATTCCTAAGGAAAAAAAAGTACACGCATTAAAACAAGGCGAATTTTCCATTACGGATGATGCTGTGCGTTTGCTTATTCGCAATTATACGCGGGAAGCAGGTGTTCGCAGTTTAGAGCGCGAAATCGCTAATCTTTGCCGTAAAGCTATTAAGGAAATCCTCCTCAAGAAGGAGAGCAATGTCAAAATTACGCCACGTAACCTTAAGAAATATGCAGGCATTGCCCGCTATCAATTTGGTCAGGCCGAAACTGAAAACCAAATTGGTGTCACAACGGGTCTTGCTTGGACAGAGGTTGGTGGTGATTTGCTCTCTATTGAAGCCGTTATTCTTGATGGAAAAGGTAATACAAAAATCACAGGCAAACTTGGTGAAGTGATGCAAGAATCCGCCCAGGCAGCCCTTAGCTATGTGCGAGCCCAGGCAAGAAAGCTCGGAATTGATCCTGCTATCTTTGAAAAACGGGATGTCCATATTCACGTACCCGAAGGTGCCACCCCCAAGGATGGACCTTCGGCGGGTATTACAATATGTACCTCTGTGGTGTCTGCATTTACAGGGCGCCCTGTAAATAAGGATGTTGCCATGACGGGAGAAATTACCCTGCGTGGCCGTGTTCTTCCCATCGGGGGCCTCAAGGAAAAACTTCTTGCAGCATTGCGTGGCGGCATTAAAACGGTAATCATACCCCAAGAAAACATCAAAGATCTTTCTGAGATTCCCGATAATATAAAACGCGGTCTTACTATTATTCCTGTGAATACAGTGGATGAAGTCCTTAAAATTGCCCTTGTTGGAGAAGAAAGTTTAAGTGAATCGCACTTTGAACCCGCAGAAGGCAATGGTAACAAAGCACCACATCCTAAAAAGGCTTCTAAAAAGAAAATATCTAAAGGAATTCCAAAATCAAGGGAGAGGGGATCTTTAGAAATTGCAACCCATTAAACACCTTAAATGTACAGTTCCAGATTGTGATGGTTTGGATCAGTGATAAACTTTTCAGGCGTATTTTGCCACGTTTTAAGGGTAAATTCGTAAGGTGTGCTGTTTGCTTCGGAGGTGTGAATCACTTTTTTCGTCATTTTTAACCCCCACATGAACCTCTTTCTTAGAAGCTGGGAGCTTTTCTTTTGAGGTTTGTTTATCAGCCACAACCTTAAGGCTGTGGGCGCCCTGAGCCACCGGATTATGGTGATGAAGGACGGTAAGGTCGTGGAGAAGGGCGGCGCGCAGGAATATTTGAAAGGCCTGAGCATCCCTATACCCAGGCTTTATTAAGAGCAGCAATTTAGTTATTTCACTTTGCTGGTGTGGTTGAAAATTGAACTGTTGCTGTACTTGCAGAAGATGCTCGCAAAGGAATTCTTGCCAAAACTTCCTCGATGTTTCCGTTATAGCCAAGTCTACCAATGATTAAGTTCGTAAAGGTCACGGATGGCAATCTTGCACCGAACTTTTCACCAAAATTCTTTGTAACAGCTTCAAGTTTCTTGGCATCAATTTCGCGAGCTGCAAGGCTTGGGGCGTAGTGAAGAGTGAAGTGGGGGTTGTGATTCATTTTCAAAGTGCCATCTGCTCCCAGTGCATTAAGACCGCTGGCTCCATAGTTTTTAACTTGAGCCTGACCATCTGGGTTCATCTTGTTAAATACAGCAGGCTCTGAACACCTTTCCAGTGCCCCATCACGGTATTTAAATCCTTTCAAAGCCTCGGCCACCTTTGCATTAAACTGCATAGCAACCTCAGGTTTTGCCTTTTGGTTGAGGTCAAACCACCGGTAGGGTGCATCACCCGTAGAAGTGACGTAGGAATTATCCAAAGCAATAGTCCATGGAGTAGGTACTGGCAAGCCCTCTATAACTGCTTTAAGATGCTTCACAGCCTCTTCTTGGGTTACATTTTGAGAAATACGCACGTGCATAACAGTCACGTGGGGATTATTGTTAGGGCTCACAAAGCCAAGTTCCTTATTCAAAAATTCGGTCATTTCACCAAACAATTTTCTCTGGCCTTCGGGTAACTCATAGGCTACTGCTAAATGCAATTGTTGGTTTTGAAGAAGCTCATGCGATGACTTGCCTTCAGCCTCTTTTCCAGTTGCCGAAGCAGCAACCGCATCTGACTGCACAAGGCATGCGATTGATATTAAAAATCCCAGCGCTAGTTTTGAAAACTTCTTCATCGTGTCCCCCTTATAAGTTTGATGATTGGGAGCGTATAACCCTCTGCGCATTTACTATATGGTTTCTTACAAATATACAAGGGGTTATTTATGTTGAAGCATGTGCAAAAGTAGCCGTTTCAGAAGCCGCTGCACGCACTCGCACTTGAATTTGTTCAAATTCCCAGCCGTGATTGGCCAGCAGGGACACGCACCTCCATCGTAATGCCCAACTGTTCCAGAAAATCCGTATCATGGGAAATCACGATGATAGCACCGGGATAAGATCGCAACACTTGGATCACGTGGTCCCGTGACTCAAGGTCTAGGTTGTTGGTGACCTCGTCTAAAATTAATAACTTGGGTGGCTTAGCGGCAATCAGCGCCAAACTGAAGCGAGCTTTTTCACCACCCGAGAGATAGCGGATAGGGCAATTCACTTCCTCATTCTTGCGAAAGAGAAAATCATTAAGATGGCGTCGTTGTTCGCTGTGGGACCAGGGTGGCACGGTGTGTGATAGTGTCTCGAGGACCGTGGCCTTTGGATCTAAACTGGCGTAATGTTGATCCAGATACCCCATGGCATTGTGCTTTGGTACGAGCCAATCTCCCGTTCGCCAGACATCGCTATGTCCCAGAATCGCCTTGACTAGGGTCGATTTACCGGAACCGTTGTCACCACAAATTGCCAGGCGGCCTTGCGCTGGCAGTGTGAGGTAAAAATCTTCCAGAACAGGGGCTGTATAGCCGCAAGAACCCGCTTTGATTTCCACCACATCCCCTGCATGCGTCACCTGGCTCGTCAGTACAAAAGTTGGCCGAATCACCTCAGGCAGGCGGATGTTTTGCAATTGAGATACTACACGATCCCGCGCCTGGCGAATGTCTTGTTTCTTATTCCCCGATGTTTCTTCAGCCCGGCGCGCTTTTGCGGAGGACGTGATGGTTGGATACTTGCGCTCCTTAATATGCTTCTCTCCTGTTTGACGACTGTGTTTAGCACGTGACTGTTCTTGCATTAAAGCCTGGTGGGTCGATTTTCGCTCACGCCTCAAAGTGTGGAGTTGACATTCAAGGCTTGCCCGACGCTGATGAATCTCCCGCTGATAAGCATCATAGGTGCCGTTAAAGATGTGAACTTGCCCATCTTGCAAATGCCAGAGGCTATCAACGCATTGACGCAACAACGATACATCATGGCTAGCAATCAGGAGAACGCCCGGAAATCGCTGCAGCATCGCCATCAAAGAAGCACGACTGCCCTGATCCAGGTGATTCGTGGGCTCATCCAGGATGAGAATATCAGGCTGGTTGGCTAAAGCCTCCGACAAGGCCTTCTGAAACCGCTGGCCACCACTCAAGATCTGATGATTCTCAACGATTTGGGGCACATAGTCCACCCGATGCGTCGTCACGGTGTCCCGAATCAGACGCAACAGCGTGGATTTGCCGGATCCGTTCTGACCGATGATCCCAATGCGCTGGCTAGGATAGACAACAGCCGAAAAGTCATCAAAACATGTTTTATAAGACGTTGAAAAACTGAGGTGGTTTAGGTGTAAGGGTGTCATGAAATCTCTCGCGATTGAAGGGCTAAAACCAACGAGCCCCTGGGGGCTTAAAGAGAGATAATTTTCACGATACGGACCTGATTTTCTATGTACTTTAAAGATGGCATCGACGAAGAGTTTGTGCAAGTTAAAACAACATACTTCCTAACGCAAATGCCACAAACCCAATAAGGACAAGCCCAGAGCCAAAGTATTGTTTTGAGAAAGATGGGCAGCTTTAACGGAATATCTTCCCCATGGCCACGTCCTCCGGTCCGCCTTCATGACCATCTGGATCATCAAACGGCATATTCACGTAGCCATATTTTCGGTAAAATGCCACAGCTTTTGGCGAAGATTCGACGTGAAGACTCTGATAACCTTGGGCTTGCAGCCACTGTTCACATAGCGCAAGAAACTGCCCACCAAGGCCTTTGTGCCTGTGGGGTTCTTCTATGACAATAATCCGCATGGCAGCTCTTTGAGCAGGCCACAGCTGGATATGCGTATACCCGATGATCTCCGTCCCTTGGTACAATACAAAATGCACGTGACTTTTATGATTAAACGTCCAGGTATAGGGGTCTTCTATGCCATGAGGGCCAAAGAAATAGGTGTTGCGCAAATGCTTTGCTGCTTGCCATTCCGTCTCATCATTGCATTTGAGGATGCGCAAGCGAGTAAATCCAGCCTGCCGCAAAACTTCCCTGATAAAGTCCCCTTTTCTCAGTGTATAATGAACAAAGCCGGTAGGGCTTCTCTCGAAAGCAGTTTTATCCTGCAATAATTCTTCTTTCATGCATCCATAAGCTTGTCGCACGTGAGGATTTTCACGCAACGTGTTGCGAAAAAGAAGATTGAGCTCAATTTCCGGATGTCCTTCAGGATACACATGCACATTCAAGGAAACGGTTGCGCGTTTTCGAAAACCATAATGCAGAGGAATATTGTACTCGCCACAATACTCAAGCCCAATGGCCTCTAGAACGTCAATGGATGTACCTGGATTTCGCACCACAACGAGAATGTCGATTTTAGGTTTACTGAGCAGGCCTGGCAACGCCGTCGAGCCAATATGATGCACAGCCACAAAATTGTTCGCTCCGGTTTTGCTGTTTAATGGCAATCTTCTCTCTCAATTTGTGGAAAAATCGGATCGCTGTGTTGCGGTGAATCCCGACTAAATCAGCAGCTGTCCGAGCTGTTGCTCCTGCAACAAAATATTTTATCAGCTCTAACTGCTCTGAACAGCTGAGTTTGCAATGCTTTATGTACATTTCCACATCCTAACTTTTTAAATGTTAGGTGTCAGCCCCAAGAGTTAAATTGTTCCAGCTGAAGCAATCGGAGCCCTCACTTCATTTTAGAACTGGTGAAACGCTTTTAACGATTAAATAAAAAAAACCCGGAGATCGTAATGCTCTCCGGGTTTTTTTCAATTAGGAAAACCCTATTTTTTTGCTGCAGCAGCAGATCCCGTTGAACCAGCTACTGGAACTTTTGAAACAAGTCCTTTCATAATATCTTCCTCAATTTGGGCCCAACGTGCTTTGGGGAAAAAGCTATTCTCATCCGGAACATTCTGCAAAGCGTTCCCACCATGAAATACCATCCAATAAGGAGCACGATTTGAGTTAGGATATGTCTTGTGAAGGTTAAGGGCATTATGCAGAGAATTTGCTTGAGATTCGGGTGATAAAACTTTCACAAGTGCAGCTTCTCCTCCTACCGCCGCCAGAAGTTGGTTGCGAAGATAAACAACGATTTGCCCTATGGCTTCTTCAGCCGAAGGATCTTTACATTTTTTAGCGTCCATGCCCATACGTAGAAGGGAAAGACGATACCAATCTTGCCATGTCTTATCCTTTAACTCTGCTAAACGAATAGCACAAATCATCAAGAATGGACTGGGAAGAGTATTGGTATTCGCTTGAATCCATGCAATTGTTTCTTGCGGAGAAAGCGCTTCTGTTTGAACCAAAAATCGAAATATATCAGCGATCGATTTATTATCTTCTTCTTTCCACTCTTTCAAACGTGCGTCAAGAAGACCCTTAAAGGAAGAATCTTTTGTAACAAAAAAAGTTCCTCCTGCAGTGCATTCTCTCTTTTCTATAGGGGGCATCATAAGGAAAATGAAATCATCCGCATTTTGCCAATATGTGTTCATACCATCTTGTTCGACAAGAATATTAGGTTTTTTCGTTACTGTTTGGGAGGCTGCTGCTGCATTTTTTGTATCAACTTCTTCGGTAACAGGAGGGTGTGTGGCAGAAGGAGCTCCAGGGTTTTTATCTTTTAGCACATCCTGAGCATGGAGAGTGGCCGTCCCTGCGGTTGCAAGCATGAGAATAGGGAAAGATTTTAAAATACTTTTCATTATGTAAACCTTATTGATTATTATGACCCTTGAAACTTATAGAAAAAATTTGAAATTTTCACAAGAAATTATCCTCAGAACCCCTCATATCACCTTTGGTAAAAATCGTATGCGGGGCTTTGCTTTAAGGGAAACCGCACAAACTTGCTTGATTGCCTCCACCACAACTACCCCAGAAAACTTGTGAAGAAGTATCTTGGGTACAGGCGGCAGGGTTTGAACATGGGCAGCAAACCATGCATGATTAATGGGGGGAGCGCTTAAAGCATAGCCTGTGCTTGTGCATGTAAACATATTATCCTTAAGCACCTGGCGGATCTGTTTTTTGCTAAAAGGTTGGCCATGCCCAAAGGGATTATTTTCAAAGCGCGCCCAAAAACCCCGGCGATTAGGAATAACCATCAAAATGCGCCCGTTACTTTTCAAACACCGCCATATCTCGCGCAAAAAACGCCTTGGTTCTTGGACGTGCTCAAACATATGAACCATAACAAAAGCATCCACCGATTCATCTTCAAGGGGCAGTATCTGATCATCAATAAGAACGGTTTTCACATTGTTATCATGATTTTGCATCACGCCAATATGATGGGGAATGAAATGGAGATCAACAGGATCAAAGGGAAGTGTATACCCAATCCCTGTAAGGGATTTGTTAGATTGCTTCTTTTTAAAATCTTCAATCAATGTGCTGAGTCGTGAGTTTACAATCTCCCCTAAAGGAGAATTATAAAATTCAACAAGTTCAACAATATCAATGGTCATAAATTCTTGATGAAATTAAAAAACTCAGGATCATACTATCATTTATCTGTACGTTTTGCAGATAGCAATTATTTTAAGGAATTTTCCCCAAAGGAATTTGGAAGAAATATGACGGAGTGTTTATGTAGAGGTTGCCCCATAAACCTTCTGTCTTCCTATAATCTGAAACTTCGCAGTTTAAATGCGCAAAAATACCCGTTTGTTCAACATACCTTTAAAAAAATAGCTCTTAAAAAGGTTTTTGAGCGTCGTACAATTTAACTATGATCACAGAAGTGGTTATACTCCCTCTATATGATTATTGTGCCCTTTAAATGTTTAAGAAAAAAATTGATCCGATGACAAAAAACAAAAAACTTTCCCCCCAAAAGCGTATTTTGTACGTCATCGCGGATCCGTTTTATTTCATAAGCCACAGACTTCCCCTTGCATTAAAAGCGGTGGAAAATGGTTATAGCGTGGCTTTAGCAACAAACTATCCAGATACTTTAGAAAAAGACCCTCTCAAATTAGAAGCGAAGGGTATTCAGGTGTTTCATGTTCCCTTTGATCGCACAGGAATGAATCCTTTTAAAGACCTTGCAACCTTGTTGGGGTTGTTAAAAGTGATGCGCAATTACAGTCCACATATCGTGCATAACGTCGCGATGAAGCCCATTCTTTATGGTTCTTTGATTTCGAAATATCTTGGCATTCAAAAAATTGTAAACGCCATCGCTGGATTTGGCATTGTTTTTTCGGGAACATCCCTTAAGGCACGCCTGCTTAAAAGCCCCATGACTTTTGGATTGAAATGGGCCCTCAAAAACACAGAAGTCATCGTGCAAAACCATGAAGATCAAGAAATAGTTTCAACGTGGTTACAGAACAAAGGCAAGACACATCTTATTCTTGGTGCTGGGGTCGATTGTCAGATTTTCACCCCCGGCCAAACATTTTGCCAAAATCCCATCATCACCTTTGTCAGCCGCATGCTGTGGAGCAAAGGCGTCAAAGAGTTGATTGAAGCAGCTTGCCTCCTTAAACAAAGCCACCCAAAAGCCATCATTCAAATGGTTGGTATGCCTGACCTTGAAAATCCAGATCACGTACCAACGACCATGCTTGAAAAATGGCATGATGAAGGAATTATTCATTGGCTTAAGAAGCGTAGTGATATTGCTGATCTTTATCAAAAAAGCCAGATTGCAATCTTACCGAGCTATCGCGAAGGTCTTCCTAAAAGCCTTATTGAAGCCTGCGCATGCGGTCTTGCAATTATTACAACGGATGTCCCTGGATGTCGGGAGGTTGTGGAAAATGGGGTAAATGGTATTATCGTTCCCGCTAAAAATGGAAAGGCTCTTTTTGAGGGCCTCAAGAAATTACTTGATGATCCTGAACGCTGCCAAGTCATGGGAAAAGCATCGTATGAACGTGCCCTTTCCTTATTTGAAAATACCCTTATTCAAACACAAACCTTAGATATTTATCAAAGATCCTAGTGTCTAAGATTAGCTTCCCAAATGCTGGCGGCCTTCTCTTTGAGCGCGAAGGACTTGTTCATGCCGTGCTGTGGCACGCTGTATTTTTTTCTCATCCAAGGAATCATAACAATGGGGGCAGTGGACGCCCTCTTTAAACTTTGGAGAAGCTTTATCTGTTGCCAATACGGGCCAACGACATCCAAAACAACTTTCATGCTCACCTTCTTCGACACCATGCTTTACTGCTGTACGGTGGTCAAAAACAAAGCATTCCCCTTTCCACAGGCTTTCTTCTTGGGGAACAGTCTCAAGGTATTTCAAAATCCCGCCCTTAAGGTGATAGACTTCTTTAAAGCCCTTCTCAAGCATATAGGAGGAAGCCTTTTCACAACGAATCCCACCCGTGCAAAACATGGCCACCCGAGGTGTTTTTTCGGGTGAAAAAGTACCTTCTACAAAAGCTGGGAATTGTCGGAATGTTTGCGTGTTGGGGTTAAGAGCGCGTTCAAAAGTCCCAATTTCATACTCGTAATCATTACGTGTATCAAGCACTACGACATTGGGATCTTGAATAAGAGCATTCCAATCTTCAGGGTCAACATAGGTCCCCACTTTTTTATTAGGATCAACCCCTTCGACACCCAAGGTGACAATTTCTTTTTTCAAGCGGACTTTCATCCTGTAAAAGGGCATAGAATCCGTAAAAGATTCCTTGTGCTCTAAATCCACTAAACGTGCGTCACTGCGGAGATACTTTAAAATGTTATCGATTCCAGCGCGTGTTCCCGCAATTGTGCCATTTATTCCCTCTTTTGCTAGAAGGAGTGTGCCTTTAATCCCGTTTTTTTTACACTCCTCTAAAAGAGGTTTTTGAAGATTATTATAATCATCAAGATTTACAAATTTATAAAGGGCAGCGACAACAATAGAATTCATGAGTATCTTTTTATTTATTCCTGAAAACAAATGATTCTAAGACTATCAGAGGAGCTGTTTTTAAAACAACATAATTATGGATTTGAAGGATAAGTCTGTACCATTAACGAAAAATTAAAAAGCATTTGCTAAGATGAAGGAAAGAAGGCCCTTATCGAAAGAGATCTCCCCATGTGTCTACGTGTTCTTTTAAGTGTTTTTGCCCTTTCTCTTTTGCCCATGGTATTTGGGAAAGATTCAGCATCGGCCAGCAAATCCAACCCAGCAAACAAAGTATGCCAAACAGAGGATTGTCGTAAATACGGGTGGAAAACCCCTGCACTCAAGCGTTGTGAACAGCGCAATCGCGGCTGCTATACAATGCGCTTTCGTCATTCACAGCCCGCTTCTCCCGCTAGAAGCCCTCGTTTTAATTGCGAGAAAAAGATGGATTGCCGCGCATTCAAAATTGGGACCGTCGCACGCAAAAACTGTGAGCGAAATAACAAACGCTGTAACGGCGTTAGCCTCCCTGCGCCAGTTATCGTACCGGCCCCTCAGCTCTCTGTAAATATTACGGAATAACGCCAAAGGCGGGCGCTATGCCGCGAAATTTTCCTTAAAAAGTGGTACCGTGCCCACTTAGAAAAAGGATTTTATTTAATAAAAATTTATAGGGAGGAAATAAAATCTCCCTTAGAATTTCAATGGGGTGCCCCAAAAGATGGGCTGTAATCATGGGGGTTAAAATAAGGGCGATCAGAATAAGAAACGTATATTTTTCCAAAGATTCCATAACCTTTTGAAGCATCCTCGGTAACAGAGCATTAAAAATACGCCCGCCATCAAGGGGTAAAAGCGGTAGCAGATTAAAAACCGCAAGCATTACATTAAGACGGATTGAGTGCACAAGAATATCATTACCCAAAGTAGATGCGTTTGGATTCGCATGAAGAAGTAACGCTGCACACAAGGCAAGGGTTAGATTCATAAAAGGACCAGCACCTGCCACAAGGATTGTACCGATACGCTCATTCTTTAGTCGGGAAAAATTAACAGGAACAGGCTTTGCATACCCAAATAAAAATGGTGTGCCCGCAAGCAAAAGCATTCCTGGCAAAAGAATTGTTCCCACAGGATCAACATGGGCGATAGGGTTGAGAGTCACTCGACCTAATCTGCTTGCTGTATCGTCCCCTAAAAGCTTGGCGACAAAACCATGGGCCGCTTCGTGAAGGGTGATGGCAAGGACAAGGGCAATCCCCACACCTAAAAACTCGACAATATTTGACATCTTTTTACTATTCCTGAGAATTGGCCCGCAAAGGAGCCATCCTAAATAATTCTAGTTACGACGAGCAACAGGCGTTGTGTGGGCGGAATCAAAAGCCTTTTTAATATTTGCTTCCAACACTGTGGGATCAATTGTTTCAAAGGCCTTTGTTGGCATGGAGTCTTCTAGCATCTCAAGCTCCATATCTTCGAGTTCTGGCACAACGGATGCAACTTCCACCATTTCAGCAAAATCCCCATTACAATGAAGAACAGCATTACAGCCTGCTTGAATTGCACGATCAGCACGATCAGCCATGGAACCTTGAAGGGCCCCCATAGTAATACAATCACTGATAAGAAAGCCCTGAAAATCCAAATAACCACGGATAATATTATCGATCACTTTGGATGAAAATGTTGCCGGATTCACCTCGTCAAACGCTGTATAGACTACATGGGCTGTCATCCCCCAGGGAACAGGACGCAAAAGTTGGTTGATGGAAGTAAGAACCTGATGGAAGGCACTAAGATCATGCTCATAAAGCTCTTTTTTGTTCTCTTTGATAATGGGAAGAGACTTGTGACTGTCTACGGTTGCCCTTCCATGCCCTGGAAAATGTTTAAGAACAGGAATCATCCCCAAATCTTGAAGCCCTTGAATCGTTGCAATACACAAGGAAGAGGTAATCTCTGGATAAGGACTGAAAGCACGATTGCTTATTACTGGATCTGCATCAACAGCGGGGAGATCTGCTAAAGGAGCGCAATTCACATTGATCCCGAGGCTTTGCAGATCATATCCAATCAAAAGGGCATTATCGTACGCAGCCTGATAGGCCACATCAGAATTAACTTCATATAAATCCCCAAATTCCTGAGGTGCTTGTGGGTGGCGCCAATATGTACGATTCAGGCGGGAAATACGCCCTCCTTCTTGATCAATAAGGATTTTTACATCGTCACGACCAATGCACTCTTTAATATCCTTAACAAGCTTTTTAAGTTGAGGCGGGGTTTGACAGTTACGCTCAAAAAGAATTACACCAAGGGGCTGGGCACGTTCGAGAAACGTTTTCTCATCATCCGTAAGAGTTTCACCACTCACCCCAAAGATAACTGCTTTTGTCATGGCTTACTGTCCCTTTTTTCTATTGTTTTTCAACGGCGCACCCTGCACCTACTTGATTACAAATTTCCCTGGCATTGTTTTGCCCATTCACTCCATTTGCATAGACAACAAAGTATGTCCGACCATTAGATTTTTTTTCAAGGATCGATTTTTCAAGATCTTGGAAAGAGTCTCTGTGAGCAAGACGAAGGCGTTCCCACTCTTTTTCTGCATCCACACGACTTCCCACAGACGCAAGTTTGACTCGATAAGCCCCTGCACCCCCAACTGATTTCTCTGGAGAAGCCGGAGAAGCGGTTGCTTTTGCCTTATTAGATGGTTGTTGCGCTTGTTTAGATTGTTCATTTTTTTGCTGAGGAAGCCCCCCGGGCATAAATCCTGTAGGATGGCCTCCATCTAGGGACACAAGCTTTTGCTCACTTTTTTTTGCGGTTGTTTTTGTTTCCTTTGCCTCTTTTTTTAATCCATTAGTTTTAGCCTTTGGATCCTGTTTCTCTTTTGAAGGAACAGTTGGTTGTTGAGGGGCCACAACAGGTTGGGCTGGCGGAATATTGTTTGGATAAAACTCATCCATCCCTTCTTCTTCAGCACTAAACTCACTGCGCCCCTGCGTTGCTTGAGAAGCGTTTGTCATTGGCTGCTGAGGAAATCCCGCGGGATTTCCTTGGGGAGGAACCATGGCCTGTGGCTGACCTTGATGAGGCTGACCTTGTCCCGCATAAGGTTGCGCAGCAGGATGCCCTTGCATCATAGGCTGATGGGGAGGAACAGGGCCTTGGGGCTGTTGCTGGGGAACTCCACCGGTAGCGCCATAGGGTGCAGGGGCCATTTGTTGCTGACCTTGCATTGTGGGTTGTGGCATTCCTTGAGCTGGACCATTTTGCATGGGTTGGCCTTGTGGAATCATTTGCTGCCCTGGCACAGGGGGAGCTTGCACAACATTACTTGGGTGCAGAGGTTGCTCAGGGGGAGGCAAAAGACGTTCAACAGGCGCACCTTCAGGCCCAGCATTTCCTTCATTCCCAATACGGTTATAGACAAGCTTATCTTGATGCGGAACAACCATCCCTCCGGGATTATCTGGACGCACCTTGAAAGGATTTTGATCCGCTTGAATATGGGGAGGTGTTGTTGAGACACTATGAGTTGACCATTTAAAAACCAGCCACGCAAGGGCTGCAAAAATAATCAAAATCCCCAAAGCAAATACAAAGCGAAGGGGTTGTGGCTCGTCTTCCTCCTCCGCACCATACCCTGCAACATCACGGCCTGAATAACGCGTTTCATTTTTAGAATTTGCTTTGTCCCAAAAACGAAGCTCCCGCAAATCTTGGCCGCCCGTACTTTTTGCATAGTTTGCAGCTGTATTCTGAAAAAGAGGCGGCTGCGTATAATGGGGCTGAGGTCCATGGGGCGGCGCTGAACCCTGCGTTTGTTGTGGCCCTGAAAAAGAGGGAGGAACATACCCTTGCTGAGAAGGATAGTGTTGATGAGGGCCATAATCGCGCTCTTGACCTTGATACCCATGGGAATGACTAGCCTGGCCTTGTGCATGTGGCTCTTGGTAATCGCCATGGTAAGCTTCACGGGGATAAGGTGCCGACGGATAAGGATTTTGCCCAACATACGGACTATGCCCTCCGGCATCAGCATAAGAAGAAGGTTGGTACCCCTGCATATTTTGCGCCAAACGAGGTTCATCAAAATGTGACGGCTCAAAGTAACCTGTAGGCTGTTTGCGTTTAGAGTTTGCTTTAAAAAAACGAAAGACTGACATTAACGCATCTCCTCAAGCGCATCAATTTTGAAAATTGCAAGGCCTTGCCTTATAATAAGGGCAGTTGCATAGAGCAACCCAAGCCTTGCAAAAGTCGCGGTTTTATTTTTTTCATCAATAAATCTGAGCTTAGCATGTTCTTTTCCTTTATTCCAAAGGCTATGAAAATGCGATGCCACTTCATAAAGGTAATAGGCAATGCGATGCGGCTCACGATGGGAAGCCGCCAGTTCAACATATCGCGGGTATTGAGCTAAAATCTTGATCAACGCTAACTCGGCCTCATCCGTAAGAGAAGACAGATCAGCTTTTTCGATGTCACCCTCAAGATTTCCAAAAAGCTCATGGGCATGACGCATCACAGAACAAATACGTGCATGTGCATAATGAACATAGAACACGGGATTGTCTTTTGAATGCTCAAGTACCTTGGCAAAATCAAAATCCAAAACCATGCTGTGATGGCGTGTGAGCATAATAAAGCGAAGAACATCTTTACCTACACGATCGAGCAGGTCTCGAAGAGTAATAAAAGCTCCTGAACGCTTTGACATTTTCACAGGAACACCATTCTCCATGAAATTGACCATCTCATAGTCACGAATTTGAATGGATGCTTTCCCCCCTGTAACAGCATCAACAGCTGCCCTCAACCTGGTGAAATATCCCTTGTGGTCCGCACTCAAGACAATGATCATATCCTCAAAACCACGCTCGTACTTATCCAAATGATAAGCAATATCCGGTGCAAAATAAGACCAGGAACCATCAGATTTTTTTAAAGGTCTATCGACTGTATCCCCATATTTTGTTGCTCTAAAAAGGGATTGTTCCCTAGGCTCAAAATCCTCAACCACAATCCCCTTGGGCGGCTCAAGAACACCGTGATAAATATCACCGCGCTCCTCAAGGATTTTAAACGCCGCATCCACTTTTTGCGCCTTTACCAAAGCAGCTTCGGAGGTGTAGGTATCCATGATGATCCCAAGATCCCGCAAATCCCTTTCCGTTGAGGTCATAATCTCAGCCACAGCAAAGGGGCGCATCTCATCGATCCAGACACTTTCATCTTGATCGATCCACGCATCGCCTTTGAGATCTTTAAGCTTTTTTGCAAGATCTACAAGATAGTCTCCTGGATAGAGCCCCTCAAAAGCACTTTCAGGGATATCACGTCCACAGTGCTGCAGATATCGTAGATAAAGGGACTTAGCCAGAATATTGATTTGCCCGCCAGCGTCATTCGTATAATGCTCACGGTGCACATCATATCCCACAGCCTCAAGGGTTGAGGCCAACGCATCCCCTAAAATTGCATTACGCGAGTGCCCCGTATGCATGGGCCCTGTAGGATTAGCGGAGACAAATTCGATGTGAACCTTTTTCCCCTTGCCAAATTGGGTGGGTGTGTATTTTTCTTTTTGCGTAATAATCAGCTTAAGATGCTCTTGCCAAAAAACAAGAGGAAGGCGGATGTTGATAAATCCGGGCCCTGCTATGACAAGCTCGCTCCCTTTTGGAAATAGCTCACCAAAAAGGGGAAGAATTTTTTTAGCAACTTCGATACTTGGCAATCCCACTTGCTTAGCAAGAATGAGGGCTGCGTTTGTTGACATATCGCCATGGGATAAATCTTTGGGAGGCTCAAGAGTAAGCTTAGCAAGATCAAGAGATGTTGGAAATCCTAGGAATTCAGTATTCTTAAGAAGTGTTTCTTGGATTTCAGAATGGAACTGTTCAAAAAAATTCATGCAGGGAAGGGCATTATTGATTCTTATTTTTGAACTTCAGACTAACCAACTTTCTTTTAAAACGCACTCAAAAAAAGGAAGCTATGCAAGGGCAAGATTCGCTATGATGTTTTTTAAGAACAAAATTGCAACAATATCCCCGCATTTTTAAACATCCATGAACCTTCCCACCTTTACAACGCGCGTATATTTTGATGATACAGATGCCGCAGGTGTCGTCTATCACGCTAATTACCTTAAAATCTTTGAGCGTGCACGCAATGATCAGTTCCTTGCCCTGGGGTTTGATCATCTTTCTAATTACAAGGAAACCGGAGATTGCTTCGTTGTGAAATCCTTAGAAATTGATTATCTCTCCCCCGCCCGATTAGGGGATGAGATCACAGTTAAATCTGAAGTTCTTGATCTTACAAAAATCCGCATAATCATTGGACAAACTATGGTGTTGGATGATAAATTACTTGCAAAACAAAAAGTCACGCTTATTTGGATAAATAACACAGGTAAGCCTACGCGCATGACGCAAACAATGATTAACTTGATTTCCAGTACAAGGTAAAAACGATGGATCCAGCATCAATTCAAGCTGCACAACATGTTCAAGCTGCTGCCCAAGCAGCAGGCATGCAAGCGCAACAACTCACCCAAACCATTCCCGGGGCTGTGCAAGCTACACAAGCTATGACAGGTGGTATGTCTATTTTAGATTTATTTTGGGGTGCTACTCCCATCGTGAAATTAGTCATGCTCATACTCTTGGCTGCATCCTTTTGGTCCTGGACGATTATTTTCAGTAAAGTGGTGAAGTTGCGCAGACTCAGCAGCTCTGCCGATCATTTCGAAGATGCATTCTGGTCAGGGGGATCCCTTGATGATCTTTATGATCGCGTTCACACAAAAGCATCCGATCCTATGAGTGTTATTTTCTGCGCAGCGATGCGTGAATGGCGTCGTTCCTTGTCAAAAGGAATTGCGCGAACGGGGGAACTTCGAAGCACACTTCAACAGCGCATTGAGCGCGTCATGCAGGTGACTCTCTCCCGTGAAGTTGAAGCCATTGAAAAGCACATGAGCTTTCTTGCCACTGTTGGTTCCACAGGGATGATCATCGGTCTTTTTGGTACAGTTATTGGTATTATGAACAGCTTTGAGGCCATTGCGGCCCAACAAAATGCTAACCTTGCTGTGGTTGCTCCTGGTATTGCCGAAGCTCTCTTTGCCACAGCCATTGGCCTTGTGGCTGCGATTCCAGCCATGGTGGCCTATAACAAACTCTCAGCCGAGATTAATCGTTATGCAAATCGCCTTGACATGTTCACGGGTGAATTTACCTCCATCATCTCACGTCAGCTCGAGGAGGCTGCCTAACCCATGGCCGGTGTCCATCTGATCTCAAAGAAAAATCGCCGGGTAAGCCGGGCTGCATTTGCTGAAATCAACGTTACTCCCCTTGTGGATGTAATGTTGGTCCTTTTGCTCATTTTCATGCTCACAGCCCCCATGCTTACGGTGGGTGTTCCAGTAGAACTTCCAAAAACAAGTGCTGCCAAGTTGAATGACCAGGTAGAGCCCCTTGTGATTACTGTCGATTCCACAGGTAGAATGTTCATCCAAGAGACAGAGGTTTCCCAAGAACTTTTAGTGCCCCGCCTTCAAGCGATTACACAAAACAATCCCGAGGCTAAAATTTATGTGCGTGGGGATAAAAACCTTGCTTATGGAAAAGTTATGGAAACCATGGGCGCCATTGCTGCTGCAGGATTTACAAAAGTATCCTTACTTGCGGAACTTCCTCCACAAGGCGGAGCTAAAAACAGCAAACAGGCCAATCCAGCTGGCACCGCACCGAAAAAGCAGAGCAGCTCTGTTGCCCCCAAAACACCTGCTAAACCAGTACAACAGCAACCTACTAAAAAACGCTAAGAACGTAAGGGGTTAAAGGAAAAGCATGAAAAAGCCGGCGCTTTATTCTGCAATTTTTCATATCATTGTATTTGCGGTGATTCTTTTGGGATTACCCTTGCCTTCATTCACCCCTCCTGTCAATGAACAGCCTGTGATTATGGAGTTTGAAAATATTGGTCCTATTTCCACAGCTCCTGTTTTAACTCCTGAAACAAACATCAAAGAAGCACAACAGAAGCCTCAAAAACAACCTGAGCCCCCCAAGGAAGAACCTGAAACAAAGGAAAAACCAACGGAAGCTCAGCCACAGCGCGCAGAAGAAAAGCCTGTGAAGGAGGAACCTAAGGTTGAAGAAAAACCCGAACCGAAGAAAGAAAAGCAACCTGATGCAGAGTCTATTCCCGATCCTGTAAAAAAACCGGAGCCGAAAAAGGAAGAAAAAAAGCCTGAGAAGAAACCTGATCCTAAAAAAGACAAAAAGGATCCCAAGAAAAAAGAAGATAAGAAGGAAAAGAAAAACGATAAGGCTGAAGTAAATCTTGATCCTAAGAAAAAACAAAAGTCTGAGAAAACAAAAAAGGACAGCAAAAACGTTGATGACCTTGTCAACAGCCTCATCAACGATTCTGTGAGCGATGCCGCATCAAAGGGAGCACCTGCAAGCAGGACGGGGGATACAGTTACAGCCACGGATATTGACGCCATTCGCAGCAAAATTTATAAATGCTGGCTTCTCCCCGCAGGGGCCAAGGATGCAAAAGATCTCGTAGTGGATATTCGTATGGATATTGCCCAGGATGGCACTGTCACAAAAGCAGAGATTGTGAATAAGGACCGCATGAGCGATCCTTATTTCCAAGCAGCAGCCGAAAGTGCACAACGCGCCGTCCTTGACCCGGCATGTAATCCACTTCCCTTGCCCCAAGATAAATATGACAAGTGGAAACGCTTGACGCTAAGATTTAATCCAAAAGATATGTACTAAAAAATGAAAAAAATGAGGATTTCCATGAAAGCAGTGATCAGCCTATTTTTTATGATTGCCCTTGCATTACAAGTTCATGCAGGCCCTGCGAAACCATTGGGTTCGAGCCTCCCCACGGGACTTTTGAAAAGCCTGCCCTCAGCTATGCCTGAAGTCATCGAAATCACAAAAGGTCAAGTTGCTCCCACCCCTATTGCCATTCCTATTTTTATTGGGGACAGCAACTACGCCGATAAAATCACCCAAGTGATCGGAAGTGACCTTGATATGTGCGGTCGATTCCAAATCATCAATCAAGGTAGTTATATCCAGGATAAAAACTCTGTTCATGAACAAGTGCGTTTTGCTGATTGGCGCGTGATTAACAGCAAGATCCTCCTCATCGGAAAAGTCTCCGAAAGTGGTGGGAAAATAACTGTTGAATTTCGTGTTTTTGACGTTGTAAAGGGTGTTCAAATGCTTGGACTTTCCCTTTCTGCGGATGAAAGCAAATGGCGCAAACTCGCCCACATGGTAGCAGATGCTGTCTATGAGCGCGTTACAGGAGACGCTGGATTTTTTGATTCTCAAATCGTCTTTATCCATGAAGAAGGACACGGCAAAGGTAAACGAAAATTCCTCTCCGTCATGGATTTAGATGGGCATAACTTTGTAAAGCTTACAGACGGAAAAAATCTTGTTCTTACCCCAAGGTTTTCCCCTTCAACCCATCACATTGCATACCTTGCGTATAAAAAGGATTCAGCGGGTGTCTATTTGATGGATGTGCGCGCCCGCAACACAAGGCACCTTGGTGATTTCAAGGGCATGACCTTTGCTCCCCGGTTTTCTCCCGATGGATCCACAGTGGTTATGAGCCTCACAAAAGGTACATCCACCGCGATTTACACCTACTCCGTTCCTACGAAATCCAAAAGCCAGCTTACAGAGCACGTTCAAATTGATACATCCCCCTGTTACTCCCCCGACGGAACACATCTTGTCTTCACATCAGACCGTGTTGGTGGTGTTGAAAAAATCTTTACCATGCGTTCTGACGGCAGTGGCACTCAACAAATTAGCCAAGGTCAAGGTCAATACTCCCAGCCCATCTGGTCCCCCCGCGGTGATCTGATCGCGTTTAGTAAACGCGCGGGTGGACGTTTTTATTTGGGCGTGATGGGAATTGATGGATCAGGTGAACGTTTGATTGATGAAGCGTATTTGATTGAAGGTGCTGCATGGTCACCCAACGGTCAATACATTATCTATACAAAAGAATCCCCACCTAATAAAAAGGGCCACTCCAATTCCGAGTTATGGTGCATCGACTTAACGGGTCTTGTGCGATTTAAAATTAAAACCCCTGGCAATGCGTCAGACCCTGCATGGTCCCCCCTTCTTTCCTCCATCAGTGTTAAGGATAAGAATAGCCATGTAGCCTCTGCGCAAGAAAAAACCGAAGCACCAACCACTGCATAAAGATATATAAAAAAGGGGGATAAACCATTATTCCCCCTCATTAAATTCCTTGTTTTAATTAATTTTTATTTATGTTAATGACATAAAAGATTAACAAAATAGGAATAAAAATGTCTCAATTTTTGAAAATAACCCTCCTCGCATCAGTCGTATCCATAAGCACAGCATCCTACGCGAGTGATGATGTTCTCTCATCAGCTCCACGTCACCAACGCAGCTGCTTTCAGCTTGCTAATGATGCAGGATGGGGAATCGCTTCTCTCGCAGGTCGTGGTATTGTTAGCACGATCAAATTGCCCTTTAAAGTGCTTGAAGGAGCGGCAAAAGTTACTTGCAAACTAGCAGCCAGCGGCAATGGATTGGGATTATTTGCCATTACCACACTCACAACTGTTCATGCATCTTATACAGGACAAACATATTCAGAGAGAAGTGATTGGATCAAAGGACTTCCAACAACTTGCTCTCCTAAATCAGAGGAAATATTAAAGGCTTATAAAGCTACAGTGACACCTCAAAACCCCCTTGGCAATATCCCCCCGCAAGTTTCTGCAACACTTTATAGGCCTGTTCCAGGAAGTTCTGGGGGAGTATCTCACACAGAAGTAGATACATTTGGCGGAAAAAAAACCCATGTGCACTTACCTGAGCTGCATAAAACAATTAGTGTTCGTTTTGATAACAATGGAGTTCCAGTAGAAGCTACAACTCAAAATCGTCCTATTACCGATTTTATCAGGGATCTTCCAGCAGCAGGCGCCGTCACAGCGTTTCACGAAGCAGGCCTCAATGACCTTATGTCTTGGGGCGGCCCTCGTTGCTATATAACAGCACCTGTAGAAAACAAGTAAATCTAAGATTTTTATCTATAAAAAAGGGGGAGCCATAAACTCCCCCTTTTTTTATATTATTAGCTCTTTCCCAGAACCTTAACACGCCGAATTGCAACGATTGCGAGTCCTGCGATTAGGGTAAGATAAAAGGCCGGCATAAGATTCGATCCTGTTTTGGCAATCATCCATGTTACAAACATCGGCGTTACACCACCAAAGATCGGACCACTGAGGTTTGTTACAACAGAAGATGCTGAGCACCTCACACGCGTGGGAAAAGCCTCCATCATAAAGGATGGCAATGGCCCCAAAACACTTCCCACACCAATGGCAAGGATAAGCTGACCTACCAAAACAAGCATGGGATTTTTTGTGTTAATCAACATGAAAAGAGGGATTGTTCCCACGACAAAGATTAAGGCAGACAATGTCAGAATTTTCTTGCGCCCATAACGATCGGACATCCATCCCGCAATAATCGTCACAATACCTGCAAACACAAGGTTTCCTGTATTAATTGCAAAGGACATAGAGTCGCTTAAATTTAAAACAGCCGTAAGATACGTTGTCATATAACTGAAAATCAAGTAGAAGCTGAGATCATGGAGCATGGTTGTTCCCACAACGTACAAAATCTGACGCTTGTAGGTTTGCGCAATTTCCGTAAGCGGGTGCACGTTTTGGTGATCAGGATCCTTTTCTTCTTTGATAAATTCAGGGGTTTCCTCAAGCTTTTGACGCATGTAAAAACCTACACCACAGATGAGAACACCGAAAAGAAATGGGATTCTCCAACCAAAGCTGTGCATTTGCTCTTGGGTATAGATTATTGAAAACAAAGCAGCCGTTGCTGATCCCAAAAGAAACCCTGCAAGGCAACTGGTCACTGAAAGTCCGCCCACAAAACCACGCCTTTCAACAGGAGTGTGTTCAATTACAAAGGTTAAGGATCCACTGTAGTTACCCCCGAAGGAAAGCCCCTGGAGCATACGCATGATAATCAGCAAAACAGGTGCCCATAAACCAATCTTAGCATACGTGGGAAGGAGACCAATTAAAAACGTCGGGATCGCCATCAATAAAATGGACCACACCAAGGCCTTTTTTCGACCGACGACATCGCCCATATGACCAAAAAACAATCCCCCCACAGGACGCACAACGAAGCCGATGGCAAATACTGCAAAGACAGAAATAAGCTGAACCGTTTTATTTTCGGCCGGGAAAAATAGCTCTCCTAAAATAGGGGCGAAATACCCGAAAAGTGCAAAATCATAAAATTCGAAAATGGTTCCAATCATGCTGGTGATGATTGTACGGGAAAGTTTTTTAATAGGCATCGTAGCCTCCCTTTTATAAGTCGGGATTGTATGTAATTTAGATTAGAAAATGGGAAACGAAAGAATATCTACGGCTTAACGGCCGTAAAATCGAAATACAAAAAAAGGTGCGAACTTCATAATCATCTGTTGATTATAAACACACCTTTTTTCGAAAAACAACCGTTATTCAGTTGGTGTAAGAGTTTAACATAGTTTGAGACTCTTACAATAAACTCACACCCCTTGCTCCAGAATGGGTTCTCTGCTAGTTTTGAGTTTATGATGTTGCGATTTTTGTCCATTGATATTCACTGCTGTTGATTCTCCTTAACGTGTTGTCAACATTTTAAGAGGAGAATAAATCCATGTTTCGTCGCATTTTACTTATCGCTATTATCATCGCTGGCATTGTGTATGCTCATCGCACCCTAAACAGCCCGAGTGATCTTCCTGTTATCGCTATCACCCAAATTATTGAACACAACACCCTTGATACCGTGCGTGAAGGACTTATTAAAGGCCTTGAAGACAAGGGATATAAGGATGGCAAGAATATACGTATTGTTTATCAAAATGCCCACGGTCAGATGACCACAGCAGCGCAAATTGTTCAGCATTTTGCCAATTTAAAACCAAAAGCCCTCATAGCACTTTCCACCCAAAGTGCTCAAATGCTTCAAAATCTCAGCCAAAGCCAGAATATTCCCTTGATTTTTAGTGCGGTAACAGACCCTGTAGCGGCAAAACTCGTGCAAGATGTAAAGGATCCAGCGAAAGGTATCACAGGGGTGAGTGATTATATGGAAATAGCACCGCAGCTTGTCATGATTAAAACATTCCTCCCTAACCTTAAAACCCTTGGCGTGCTTCATAATCCCTCAGAAGTTAATTCTACCATTGTTATTGAAAAGCTTGAAAAAGAAGCGCACGCACAAGGAATCAAGGTTATTCGCTCACCTCTTAATAATACAAGTGAGGCTGTGAGTGCGACACGCAATCTTTTGGGTAAAGTAGAGGCTATTTATTTCCCCAATGATAATACGGCCATGGCGGCGGTGTCCTCTATTGTTGGGATTGCCCATCCCCACGGCACTCCTGTATTTGCGAATGATCAGGCATCTGTTGAAAAAGGTGCTCTTGCGAGTCTTTCATATGATCGTATGCAAATGGGTATAGATACAGCGCGATTTGTTGTTGAGGTTTTAGAAAAAGGCGCTACCATCAATGAACCTACGCAGGTTGGAGGAAAAATTGAGACGGTGGTAAGCCAAACAGCGCTTAAAGCACTTCATCTCTCTCAGTCTGCAAATTTGCGCAATATAAAATTCGTTCAATAACTCCAACTTTAAAAGGATTCCATGACGATTCACATTACAACTTTGGAAAATGGCCTTCGCGTTGTATCAGACACAATCAAGAATGTCGAAACGACGACCCTCGGCGTATGGCTTAATGTGGGATCGCGCCATGAATCCAAAGATGTAAACGGCATCGCCCATGTTCTTGAACACATGGCTTTTAAAGGAACGACCACACGCTCAGCCAAAGACATTGCTGAGATTATTGAAAATGTTGGTGGGTATATGAATGCCTATACCTCCCGAGAGATGACGGCCTATTATACACGCACACTCAAGGAAGATGCTGCGTTGGGTGTGGATATTTTGGCGGACATTCTTCAAAATTCAACATTTCAAGAAGAAGAGTTTAAACGTGAACAATCTGTGATTTTACAAGAAATCGGCCAAACTTATGACACACCGGATGATATTGTTTTTGATTATTTCCAAGAAACTTGCTTCCCAGACCAGCCTGTTGGGCGTCCTATCCTTGGCACATCAGAGAATGTTCAATCGTTTAAGGCTTCAACTGTTAAAAACTATATGACGGAGCATTATGGTGCCCATCAAATGGTGCTCGCCGCTGCGGGAAATATTGAGCACCAAGCCCTTGTGGATCTGGCTCAAAAACATTTTACAAGTCTTCAATCAGACAGGTCAAAAAAAGTTGTTCCTGCTTCTTACAAGGGGGGGTGCTTTAAACAAGAGCGTGACCTTGAGCAGGTGCACATCATCTTAGGCTTTGAAGGGGTTCCTTATAAGCATGAGGACTATTATGCCCATGCACTCCTCTCAACCATTCTTGGCGGCGGCATGTCCTCACGACTTTTCCAAGAAATTCGGGAAAAACTAGGACTTGTGTATTCTATTTATGCGTATCATTCCCCATTTCAGGATAGTGGAATTTTTGGTATTTATGCGGGCACAAGCGATGACAAGGCGAACAAGCTCCTTGAAACAGTGGTGAGGGAACTTAAACAGTTTTCAAAAACGGATATTACCCAAGAGCTTTCCCGAGCAAAAGCTCAGGTAAAAGCAAGTTTGATGATGAGCCTTGAAAGCACCTCATCACGGTGCGAGCAGCTTGCGTCTCAAATGCATATTCATGGAAAACCCATTAAGCGAGAAGAAACTTTGAAAAAAATTGAATCTGTGACCGAGGCTCATATAAAAGACGTTGCAGTGCAGTTGTTAACAAAAATTCCAACCCTTACAACCCTTGGCCCTGTTGAAAAAGTATACGGTCAAGAAAAGGTTATGGAGATGCTGGCAGCCTAAGGTCCATAGGGAGCGCTAGAGCGCGGCTTAGCGACCAAGATTTGTTTGCAGAGGAGTTTCTTGGTTAGCCTAAAATAATTCAATGTCGTCGCTGGCCTTGCTGTCGTTCACTTCCATGCCTGCTGAGAATGGTTGTTTTTCTTGTACGACTTTGTGAATGTCACCATCCATCCCAGGCGGAAGTGCGTCAATAATACGTTGGATGCTTTGTTGGAGATCGTCCGATTGACTATCTCCTAGTGCGGGACGCAACCTTTCGACGGTTGTGTGGATCGTTGCAAGGGATTGGTGCATGCTTTCCAAATCCTGACGCACACGATCTTGGTATTGAATATCTGTAATGAGCTTGCGTGCAGAATCCGAAAATTCTTGAGATGTACGGGTTGCATCGTTGACAATATTAGAAATCGTCTCACTATTATTAATAAGGCCGCGCATCATATCATCAAGGCGTTCTTTTGCAAGGATATTGCCACTCATATCAATGCTGGCAACTTTTTGTAAGATATCTTGAGCGTAATCAAGGGTTTCTGTCATTTGATTGACTTGACCCCGAATGCTCACAGCAAGGCGTTGAGTGTCATTTGAAAGATCCCGCACTTCGCTGGCTACCACTTGAAAGCTCTCACCTGCTTCTCCTGCTCGCACAGCTTCAATGGTCGCATTAATGGAAAGATACTTTGTTTTGTGGTTGATGACCTCGATTTGACGGATACTTTTCTCAATCTCCTTAAGATTTTTAATGCCGTCATTAAGGATATACACCATCATCATCGCTTGCTTAGAAATCTCCAGCATGGCGCTGATGGACTCTAAGAATGTTTGGTGGAGAAGAGAGGAGATATCTTGGATGCTGACTTGGGAATTACCTACCTGGACAACTTGAGCAATGGTGATAAGTTGTTTTAAGTAATCTCCCTGTTCCGCTGCCGTTTTAGCCAAGTTTTGAAACTCTTTTGACAGTGCAACCGTTTTGCTTTCGGAAAGCGCCATAATGGCATCAATGCGTCGCGTAAGATCATCATGGGATACACCAATAAAAGAGCTTAAGTCACTCCACGAAGGAGTTCCTTTCTCGCTGTCCAATGAGCTAAAATCCTGATTAAGAAAGCCGACTGCAACCTCATCAGAAGTGGCAGCTTGTGACAGATCAATTTCACTTTCGATGACTGGATTATCCAAGAAAAGCCTTCACTAAAGATTAAAATTGACCTTGATTACTATCAGAACATATTTTTCTAAAGAAAATATTAATAAGATCACAAAATCTTACACATTTTTTGTATATGTCATGAATAGAGTAGCGTACAGTTAAAAAAATATTAATTATTACGTTGTAGACTCTGAAAAAGGAGTAAGAAACTTAGTGGTGCGCCTTATTTTAGCCATTTACCGTGACCCTCGGTTCTTGACGCTTTTGTGTCTTGGCTTTGTAAGTGGTCTTCCTTTTCTTTTGACGCTTTCGACCTTAAGTTTTTGGTTGAGTGAGCTGGGTGTTTCGAAATCTAGCATGGGACTTTTAATGCTTGTGGGCATTCCTTATGGCTTAAAATTTCTTTGGGCACCCTTTTTAGATCATATTCGCATCCCTTTTTTATTTAAACTTCTAGGACAGCGACGATCGTGGGCTATTGTATCGTTGTTTGGATTGATGCTCTCGGTTCTTGCTTTGGGATGGAGTCAGCCTGAAAAACACCTTTTTATGACGGCAACAGCGTCTTTTTGTGTTTCAGTTTTCTCGGCAACCCTTGATGCTGTAATTGATGCCTACCGTATTGAACTTTTACCCCGTGAAAAAAATGCTATTGGTGCTTCTGTAGAAGCCATTGGGTTTCGCTTCGGAATGCTGACTTCGGGTGCAGGGGCACTTTATCTTGCTGCACTTTTAGGTTGGGAAATTGCCTATAGCTTGATTGCAGCAAGCATGATGCTGGGAATTGTTGCTGTGTTATCAACAAAAATTAAAGATCAACCCTATTTCCACAAAATGAAAAGACCAATCTATAAAACATTTTGGGAATCTTGGCAGGGCTTGGTAACCCAAAAATCTTTTGTAGCGCTGCTTGTTTTTATTTTCTGCTTTAAGGCGCCTGACATTGTTATGAATGCCATGAGTGCTCCCTTTTTCTATGAGCTGGGAGTAAGTAAAGTTCAGTTTGCTGAAATTTCTAAGATTTTTGGCATTATGTGGATGGTTTTTGGGGCTCTTATGGGCGGTATTGTCCTTAAATTTTTAGGGGATCTCCACGGGCTTATGCTTGCCCTGACTCTTCAGGCTGTGTCGTGTTTAATGTTTTCGGTACAAGGGATGGTGGGGTATAACGTTCCAGCGCTTATTGTTACAGTAGGGGTGGAAAGTTTTACCTCAGGTCTTACTTCCACAGTGTTTATCGCCTATCTTTCTAAGTTTTGCTCTGCTCCCCATACGGCAAGCCACTTTACATTGCTATATTCTTTTGGATCTTTATGCCGAGTTCTTACGTCAGCACTTTCAGCAAATCTTGCAGAATATCTTCCATGGCCCTGGCTTTTTGCTGTTACGTCCCTTGTAGTTATCCCCGGATTTTACGCTCTATTTTATCTAGAAGGGGTCGCTTATCGCATCGAAACGCTCTTTAAGCGCGCAGCATAGTTTTTGCTGTGATACAGTAACGGTATGAATCGATGTCTTATTATCACAGGGCCTACGGCGAGCGGTAAAACACCCTTAGCTCTTTATCTTGCACGAATTCTTAATGGCTATATTATCAATGCAGATAGTATGCAGTTGTATGATCATTTAAAAATTCTTACAGCGCGCCCTATACAGGATGAACTTGAAGGAGTTCAGAGAATTTTTACTCCCCAGATTCAAAAAGATGGAGTTGATCTTATTCCGTATGCGTTGGATGGTGTGCTTTCCGGAAATGTCCGCGGATCTGTGGGATGGTGGATTAAAGAAGCTGTATCACATATGCAAGCAGCTTTTTCCCAGAACAAAACCCCCATCATTGTCGGAGGCACAGGTTTATACATTAAGGGGTTGATGGAGGGGCTTTCTCACATTCCTGATATTTCGCGAGATATCCAACAAGAGGTCCGCGCACTTGGGGAATTCCACGCATTACAAGAACTTCAAGGTATTCTTAGCTCTCTCAATCCATATGCAAAAAATTATAAGGATAAACAGCGGCTTTTGCGGGCGCTTGAAGTCATCAAGGGAACAGGGGTTCCTATTGAAGATTTCCAAGGCGCAAAATCTCCTTCGATTGAATGTGGCTATACAACTGCGGTGCTTTCTCCCCCTCGGGATTACCTTTATGAGAGGATAAACAAGCGATTTGAGCTGATGATGGAGCAAGGGGCACTCCAGGAAGTCGAGGAGCTTTTAGCCTTTAATCTTGATAAAGATCACCCTGTTTTAAAGGCCACAGGTGTAGCGCCGTTACAACAATTCCTCGAAAAAAAAATCTCTCTTGAAGAGGCCGTAGAAAAAGGGAAACAAGATACGCGTCAATATGCAAAGCGCCAAATGACTTGGTTTCGAAGGCAAATTCAAATTGATTTGGCCATGGATTCTTGTCACCTCTCAACAGAAGAACAGGTTGAAAGGATTATCGCGGTCCTTCAATCGTAAAAATTTTTCTTAAAATTTTACATAATATCCTTCTAGAATGAAAAAAACGTTTTGTTTCATGAAGGATTTTATGAAGAAATATCATTTTTTGGTACTTGCAACCCTGAGTTCAATGTTAAGCAGCTCTGCTTTTGCAGACGGATTAACCCTCTATAAAAAAAATAATACTCAGTTTGAAACAGGGGGTACGATAACCATGGGGGCTTTTTTAAGCGATCATGCAGGGTATGGTGCTGGATCCGCAGACACCAAAAATCCTAATGTACGCCGCACAAGCCCAAAATGGACGGAAGCATCTGTTGAGCCCTACCTAAAGGGGACACTCACGAATGCTAATTCAAGCGCTCAATATTTCAAATATAGCGCTGTTTGGGCCATGACAATGGGGAAAGGGGATATGAGTTTAAGCTCAACGACGTCCCATCAACCAAGCAGTATCGATCACGAAGAATCCTATGTGGGTTGGAGATCCGGCAATTTATTTCCGAAACTCGGAAAAGACGCCATTGATTTTTCCATAGGAAACCAACGCTTTGTTATGGGAGATGGAATGCTTGTTTCATCAGGCACTACCTCCGGCTTTAAGCGTGCTGGCTATTACACAGGGCCGAGGGGGTCATTCAGGCGCACGGCTATTCTTAAATTTAACACATCCCCTATTCGCGGGCAGCTTTTTCACCTTAATAACAATGTGAATCAAAAATGGATGCAAGGGAATGATCAACCCAAAACTTTTTTGAATGGGGCAAACATTGAATGGTTTAGGGCTGATGAAAAAGACAAAGAAAAAGATCTTTGGCACGTTGGAGCATCAATCATCCATGTTTATAAGTCGGATCAAGCCTATAACACAACGTATGCCTTTACACGCCGCGATGGGATGATGGTGTATAACGTGCGTATGGATGGTGCGTTTTTCCCTTGGAATCGCGATATTAAGTTTGCTGCGGGGTATGTCCACCAACATAATGGTGTGGATTCAAGGAATCTTAATGCAAATGCTTATTACATTGAACCGGGATATCAGTTCTCGCGTCTTTGGGCGCAGCCTCTCTTAACCTATGCCTATTTTTATTATAGTGGGGATAAAAATCCAGGAAGTGGGCGCAAAAAAACTTATGATCCCCTCTTTAATGGATATGTGCTTAGGGACACCTTTGGTCGTTGGGAAATTGGTGAAATTTACGGACAATTTGTAAATTTTAATACGAATGCAGTTGCTAATCGTATTCACCTTAAGATAACACCAACGGAAAATACGAGTTATGGTGCCATTTACTATTACATTAATTTTGATAAAGCTGCCCAAGCTCAAGCAACTTCAAGACGAGCTGCTGATGAGTTCAACGTTTATGCGCGGTGGTATCCTAAAAAATGGCTCAGCTTAAGTGCTCTTTTGGGGGCGTCTGTTCCTAAGCTTGGGCTAAAGCAATCAATAAGAAACACTCTGCCCACAGTAGACGCGGGGAGAATTGGTAAAACGTCCTACTTTGGACAACTTACTGCCATCATGAATTGGTAATTCTGATGTTTTAGGCCTGCTTAGTTTAAGCGGGCCTCCCTTAAGATGTCATTCAAGTTCGTCCAATTTACGCAAAAGTTGGTAGATTTGATCCTTTAAAACGAGGCGTTGTCGCTTAAGCTCATTCACTTCCTCGTCAACAAGGTGGTGCATCTCAAGTTCGCGAATTTTATCTTGTATTTTATCATGCCTTTTTTGAAGGGCTTCAAGGTGGCCGCTAAAGTTCATGGCTATCTCGTTTCTATTGAGCGTCTATAAGGAGAGATAGGCTTTTCCTAAAAAAATCAATCCCACAAAAGACGCTTTTTCATAATTTTTTGAAAATTTTTGGTTTTTTGTTTATATTGTCAGGGATAATAATCAATTCGATTGATTTATAAGAGAGTGTGACCTATCTATAGGGCTAGTATCACAAGTCATTTTCAGGTGATATTAAAGTGCTTTTAACAGGCTACAATTTATAACCAGGAAAATTTCTGCCTCATGCAACTTCGTGATGTCTTCATTGCTACTCTTGTTGCCCTTGTATGGGGAAGCAATTTTCTTGTTGCAAAAGTAGGCACAGAAGAAATCCCACCTTTTTTGTTTTTGTGTTTGCGCACGCTGGGTGCGACGCTTCCCTTTATTTTCTTTATTCCTAAACCCAAAAATCTTTCTTGGTCCCTCCTTTCGGGGATTGCTCTTTCCCTAAATGTGGGAAAAATGTCCTTTGTATTTTGGAGCTTATACCTTGGCTTGTCTCCTGGGATCGCGTCCCTTGCTTTGCAAACACAGGTCCTTTTCACTATGATTCTGGCGCGCATTCTTTTTAAAAATCATATTTCTTTAAAGCAAATTTCAGGGATTATTGTTGCCATTATTGGAATGGCAATCATCGGATTTGATATGCATGGAAACACAAGTTTTTCGGGCTTTATATGTATTCTTTGCGCAGCATTTTTGTGGGCCGTTGCAAACATGCTTTTTACCAAAGCCAAGGATGTTGATACTTTTTCCCTTGTTATTTGGACGGGGGTTGTTCCACCTATTCCTCTATTCCTACTAAGTCTTACCTTTGAGGGGTGGGATGTGATTGTAAACAGTTTGGAAAGCGTTACTTGGATAGGGATTACATCTTTGGTTTTCACTATCGTGGCTGCAACCTGGGTGGGAGTGACCTGTTGGGCTCTTTTGTTCAGGCGTAATGAGGCATCCCTTGTAGCGCCTTATGCCCTTTTGATCCCTGTTGTTGCCATTACAATGTCCATGTTGATACTTGGAGATTCCTATTCGCCCCTTACTCTTATGGCCTGCGGGGTTGTGTTTTTAGGCCTTGTGATCAATCAATGGCCCAGCAAAAAAACTCGTAAAAATGAAAAAAAGCACCATATATCAAAAAAGGCTGCTTAATCGTTTGATAATTTTCTATGCTTAAGATACTAAAAGAAACTCTTTTGGCCATTAAGGCTTGGATGCTTTATTATAAAAAATCTTCCCTGGCGACTTGTTTTTTTGCTTGCTTTATAAGCATAGGGCTTTTCTTTGCTTTTGGTCCTAGTGGCCCCATTGGCCTCACAGAAAATACCGCCGAAGTTGAAATTTATATCCCTGAAGGATCCGGACTTAATGAAATCTCCAAAGTCTTGGTGGATGAAGGGGTTTTATCTCACCGTTTTGGTTTTATCTTAAAAGTCATGGCCAACGGCCAGAGTAAAAACCTTCAAGCAGGGGAATATCTTGTCACTCGCAAGATGCCCCTTCGTAATCTTGTCAAAAAAATTGCCACAGGGGATATTATTCATCGTGCCTTTACCGTTGTTGAGGGGGCAACCGTACGTGATACCGTCGCAAAGCTTAATCAAATTAGCATTTTAAAAGACGAGATTATGGATGTCCCGCCAGAGGGATCCCTTTTCCCGGCAACGTATCCCTATCATAGGGGTGAATCTCGTCTTGCTATTTTAAAGCGCATGAAAGAATCGATGCATCATACGATTCAAGAGTTATGGGAGAATAGGTCTGCTTATTGCCCCCTTAAAACTCCCCAAGAAGCTTTAATCATGGCATCAATTATTGAAAAAGAAACCAGCAAAAGGACCGATGAGCAACCAACCATTGCGGGAGTTTTTATCAACCGTATGTTTAAAGAGCGTATGAAATTACAATCTGACCCCACAGTAATTTATGCACTCACACTTGGTGCTAAATCTTTGGGGCGCAGTCTTACGTCTGGGGATTTAAAATACAACTCCCCTTATAATACTTATAAGCATCCGGGATTGCCTCCTGCACCTATTTCGTGCCCGGGGCGCGAGGCGCTCAAAGCAGCTATGAATCCTGAGATGCATGACAAACTCTTTTTTGTAGCAGATGGCACAGGCGGGCATGCATTTTCTAAAACGCTGGCCGAACACAACCGACATGTGCAAAAATGGAGACAATTCAGAGCATCCTCCAGTGAATAAACAAGGTGAGGCAAGGTGTGGTTGAGATTAAGCGTCGCGGTTTAATGTTGGTTTTATCCTCTCCCTCAGGGGCTGGGAAAACCACAATTGCAAACGAACTTCTTGCCCGTGAAGAGAAGCTTGGCATCTCTGTTTCCGTAACAACGCGCGCGACTCGCCCTGGCGAAGTTGATGGTAAGGATTATTTTTTTGTCACAAATGAAGAATTTCAAAGGCTCCTTGAAAATGATCAACTCCTTGAGCATGCACGAGTTTTTGGGCATCACTATGGAACCCCAAAGGAACATGTGCTCTCAACGCTTAAGGCGGGAAACGATATTATTTTTGATATTGATTGGCAGGGGACTCAGCAGTTGTCACAATTTGCCCGAGACGATTTGGTGAGCGTTTTTGTTCTTCCTCCTGATGCGAAATCCCTTGAAAAACGCCTTAGAAAGCGTGCCCAAGACAGTGAACACGTCATGAATCATCGGATGGAGCAAGCCGCCAACGAAATTAGTCACTGGCCTGAATATGATTATGTCATTGTGAATAAAGACCTTGAAGCAAGCGTTCTTCAGGTTCAAAAAATCCTCCATAGCGAGCGTATGCGCCGCCGCCGTCAGATTGGTTTATTTGATTTTGTGAATGATCTGAGAAAAGGTCTTTAGGATCATCTTCCCTTTATACTAGCGTGTGCGGGCTTTTCTCGTTAATAATATCCGTGCAATTTTAATTAAAGTGTCTGGATGCGCCTTCAAAAAAAAGATCTTATCGATTTTTTCGTCCACGGAATTAAGCAAACGGAAAATCGGGGCATTGGCATTGAAAAAGAATGCTTTTTATATGATGGTACAACACACGGGCGTCTTGACTATCCCGATATCCGCACCCTTATTCAGGGATTTGTGGAAAAAGGATGGACGGGTGTTTTTGAGGGGGAGTATCTCATTGGTGCTACCAAGGATAATGCATCTATTTCCTTAGAACCCGGTGGGCAGTTTGAGCTTTCCGGAAAAGTTCACCCCTCCCTTGTAGATGCCAAAACTGAAGTTGATGCATTCGATAACACCTTGCAAGAGCTCCTTGATCAAAAAAATTTTAAAAGTATCTGCATCGGATTTGAGCCTTTTTGGAAACAAGACGATCTTTCATGGATGCCAAAAGGTCGTTATGAAATCATGCGTACCTATATGCCCAAAGTGGGGGGGGATGGCCTTGATATGATGCGACGCACCTCAACATTACAAGTCAATTTGGATTACACTTCGGAAGAAAACATGGTTCAGATGATGCGTCTTACTCAACTTTTGCACCCCCTTTTGGCAGCGCTTTTTGCAGCATCCCCTTTTTATGAGGGAGAACCTTCAGGGTATCAAAGTTTCCGGAATTTTGTATGGCAAGATACGGATAAGGATCGCTGTGGATTGCTTGATTTTGTTTTTCAGGACGATTTTGGATTTGAGCGATACGTCGAATACCTCCTCGACGTGCCCATGTATTTTGTCTATCGCAAGGGATACATCGACGCTTCTGGGCTTTCATTTCGTGATTTTATGGGGGGAAGCCTGAAAGCTTGTCCTGGTGAATTTCCCACAATGGATGATTTTAAGGATCAAATGAGCATTGCCTTTCCCGAAGTGCGCCTCAAGACATTCATTGAAATTCGCGGTATTGATGCAAGTCCCGTTGCCTTTGCAGCAGCAGCTTTTTGGGTGGGCCTTTTATACCATCAACCTTCCCTAGAAAAATCCCTCGCTCTTGCAGAACCTCTTTTGAAAACCTTGAAGGAAGACTATGTGTCTCTTCCTAAAGAAGGGCTTACAAAGGAATCTCAGTGGGAGCTGGCGGAAAGTCTGTGTGATATTGCTGAAAGGGGCCTTGAATCACGAAAAAAGGGGGAGGGGGTTTACCTAGAGGCCCTTAAACGTATTGTGCAAACGCGCACAACTTATGCTCAAAAACTTCTATCTGACATGTCAATTCACAAAGATGTACATAAGATCTTGCTTTAAATGGCAAGTTTTTTATACTGTACAGTATATTTTATTGAGGAGAATACCCTATGTACTGGCTTTTAGCGCTTACACTTTTACCAACAGCTGCCTTTGCAAACGCAGGAGGCCCTGGTTTTGATGTGATGTCCCTTCTTCCCATCGTCTTGATTTTTGTTGTTTTTTATTTCCTTCTTTTACGTCCACAGCAAGCTAAGATGAAAAAGCACCAAGAAATGCTTAATAATCTTCACCGTGGCGATAAGGTTGTGACGGCAGGTGGTATCATTGGAACTGTCAGCAAGATTAATACAGACACGGAAGTTATGCTTGAGATCGATGATAATGTTCGTGTGCGTGTTGTAAAAAGCATGATCAGCGAAGTCATGACAAAAAGCGAGCCTGTTTCACAGTCAAACAACGTGACAACACTTCCAAATCCTGCAAACAAGGCAACATCTTCAGCAACTAAGGCCGCTACACCAGCAAAAGCTAAACTTGCTGCTAAGGCGCCTGTTAAAACAAAAAAAACACCTTCTAAGAAATAAGATCATCGATGATTCGTATTGCTCGCTGGAAAGTTATCCTTACAACCCTCGTTTGCTGCGGGGGTATTTTGTTTTCTCTTCCCAACATTGTGTCGGAAGCACAGGTAAAAAGTTTTCCTGAGTGGCTCCAAAAGACAGTGAATCTGGGGCTTGAGTTGCGTGGAGGGTCTCACTTGCAGCTTGAGATTGATCTCAAAACTGTTCAAAAAGATCTTCTAACCTCCATGTTGGACGAAGTGCGAACATCTTTGCGCAAGCAACAAATTGGATATACAGACCTTAAAGTAGCGATGCAGTCTGATGCTCAAACTCCTGCAATTACCTTCACCCTTCGTGAACCTGAAAAAGCAGGGGACGCTCAAAAAGCTTTGGCTAAAATTGACCCTGATTGGCGTGTCCAGATAAAAGCAGACAGCATTGATCTCAAAAATGTTCAAAAAGGTGAAGTAGTGATGAGCCAAGAAGCTGTTGCAAAGCGTAACAAGCTTATCATTGAACAATCCATCGAAGTTGTGCGTCGCCGTGTGGATGAATCCGGTACAAAAGAGCCTATTATTCAGGCGCAAGGAGTTGATCGTATTATCTTACAGCTTCCCGGTATCTCCGATCCTGGTGAAGTGAAAAGGCTTCTTGGAAAAACAGCAAAATTGACGTTCCGCGCTGTGGATGAAAATGTAAGCAATGTTGCCATTGATGCAAGCGGCAAGCCCATGGGGCAGGTCCCCCCTGGAACAGAAATTCTTGCAGAAGTAGAGCGTCGTGGTGACAAAGAAATGTCACGATATGTGGCTGTGAAAAAACAAGTCATGGTAAGCGGTGATGCCCTTGTGGATGCTCAAGTTACCATGAATCAAAACGGTCAACCTGCTGTTAGCCTTAAATTCAACTCTGCTGGTGGACGCAAATTTGCTGAAATGTCAAAAGATTATCTGAAAAAGCAATTTGCCATTGTGCTTGATAACCAAGTCATTAGCGCTCCTGTGTTCCAAGAAGTTATCCCCGATGGCAATGGTCAAATCAGCGGTCATTTTACCATTAAAGAAGCCCATGAATTGGCTCTTTTGCTTCGCGCAGGTGCGTTGCCGGCTCCCCTTAAAATTATTGAGGAACGTACCGTCGGGCCAAGCCTTGGCGCAGATTCTATTAAGGATGGGCAACGGGCAACAATCCTTGCGTTTATCCTTATTGCAGTCTTTATGATTTTGAATTACTCCCTTTTTGGAGCATTTGCAGATATTGCCCTTGTGTTTAACATGGTTTTGCTTTTTGCGGCGTTATCCCTCCTCCAAGCAACACTTACATTGCCAGGTATTGCGGCTATTGCGCTTACTATGGGTATGGCCGTTGATGCTAACGTCTTAATCTATGAGCGTATCAAGGAAGAGATTCGAAATGGCCTCAGGCCCATTGCCGCCATTGAAGCAGGATATAACCGTGCAATGACAACAATTATCGACTCAAACCTTACAACACTTATTGGTGCAGCGGTTTTGTTTGAATTTGGAACAGGATCCATTCGCGGATTTGCGGTGAACCTCGCCCTTGGTATTTTGATATCCATGTTTACAGCCATTGCCCTTACAAAGCTTGTCGTTGCGAAGTGGTATGGTCACAAAAACCGCTCCTCTCTTCCTATCTAAAATAATAAAGGCATTCGTTTATGGCTCTTCTTCACATTATTCCTTACAACACAAAAATCGATTTTGTGAAATTGCGCGTTGTATCTTTTGCAATTTCAATCATCATTGTGTTGGCAACGGTGTTTAGCCTTTCAACAAAAGGGATTAACTACGGCATCGACTTTCTAGGTGGCTATATTTTTGAAGTACGCCTTAAGGAAAAACCCGATGTTCATCAGCTTCGTGAAAAGCTTGGCAATCTTGGATTTGGTGAAGTTGCCATTCAAACATTTGGTGATGATCAAGATGTTCTTATTCGTCTTGAACGCAAAGAAGAAAGTGATGATGCTCAGCAAAAAGTTCTCTCCACCGTAAAGAGTGCTCTGGGGGCCGATGTTGAGTATCGCCGCGTTGAAACGATTGGTCCAAAGGTTGGAAACGATCTTGTCAAAAATGGTATTAAGGCTGTGGCCTTTGCCCTTCTTGCGATGCTTCTTTACATTGCATTGCGCTTTGAGTGGCAATTCGCTGTGTGCGCTATTATTGCTTTGATTCATGATAGCATCGCTATTTTAGGACTCTTTACTGTTTTTGGTCTGGAGTTCAAAGAAACCGCTATTATTGCCATCTTGATTACGGCTGGTTATTCCATTAACGATACCATCGTGATTTTCGATCGTATTCGTGAAAACATTCGCAAATTCAAGAAAATGCCCATGAATGAGCTTATTAACAAAAGCGTGAATGAAACGTTGTCACGAACCATGTTGACGGCATCCACAACGCTTCTTGCTGTTCTTGCACTTTATTTCTTTGGCGGCAATGTTATTTCCGAATTTAGCTTGCCTATTTTGATTGGTATTATTATTGGATCTTTTTCCTCCATTTGCTTGGCGGCCCCCCTTCTCACATACCTCAACGTAAAACGTGGAGAAGGCTCTGATGGGAAAAAAGGCAAGGCATCCTTAAGTGGCGATGCAAATACTGATGTTATAAGGCGGTAATGATGATCCGAGGGCGCAACACAAAAATTATTGCGACCCTGGGCCCCGCTTCTTCGAGTTTGGAAAAAATTGAAGAGCTCTACCTTTCTGGGGTGGATGTCTTCAGGCTAAATTTTTCCCACGGAAGCCATGAAACTCACCTTGAAAACATTCAAGACATCCGATCCCTTGAAAAGAAAATAGAGCGCCCCATTGGTATTTTGGGGGATCTTCAGGGGCCTAAACTTCGCGTTGGAATGTTTGAGCATGGAGAAGTTGAGCTTGTTGAAGGACAATCTTTTTCCCTTGTTTTAGAAGAATGTGTCGGTGATAAAACACGCGCGACCTTACCACATAAGGAAATTTTCCAAGCTGCTGAAGCCGGCATGCACCTGTTGCTGGATGATGGAAAAATCCGACTAAAGGTTGCTCGATGCTCGCCTAGTCTTCTTGAAACAGAGGTGCTTGTGGGAGGCATACTTAAGAATAAAAAGGGTGTGAATGTTCCTGGAGTACAATTGCCTATTTCAGCCCTTACGGAAAAAGATAAAAAAGACCTGGATTTCATCCTCGAACAAAATATTGAATGGATTGCCCTTTCTTTTGTGCAAACGCCAGAGGATCTTAAACTGGCCAAAGGAATCATTAAAGGCCGTGCTAAAATCGCTTCAAAACTTGAAAAACCCTTGGCTATACAGCATCTTGAAGCCATCGTGGAAGAAAGCGATGCGGTCATGGTGGCGCGCGGTGACCTTGGGGTAGAACTTCCACCGGAGGATGTTCCGGTTATTCAGAAAAAAATTATCCGTGCGTGTCGCTCAGTGGGAAAACCTGTTATTGTTGCCACACAAATGCTGGAATCCATGATTAGCGCTCCAACTCCCACCCGTGCTGAAGCGTCGGATGTGGCTAATGCTATTTATGATCATGTGGATGCTGTCATGCTTTCCGCTGAGACGGCTTCGGGGCAATATCCAAAGGAATCCGTTTCCATGATGCATCGGATTATCACATCAACAGAAAAAGACATTCACAGCGATTATCAGCTTCTTACAGAAAAAACCCATCAAACCGTTTCAAGTGCTATTACAGCCGCCGCTCGGGAAATTGCACAGCATCTTAACATCAAGGCGATTGTGACCCTGACGGAATCCGGGGAAACCACTTATGCAGCAGCCAAAGAGCGTCCCCGTTCCCCTATCCTTGCTTTAACAAAATACAAACGCACAGCCCGGGAGCTGATGTTGTGTTGGGGGGCTTATCCTTTGCTTGTTGAGGATTTTCAAGACGACTCTTTAACAAAGCTTGCAAGTAGCGCTGCAAAACAACATGGTTTTGCAAAAGAAGGCGAGCGCATCATCATCACCTCAGGGATTCCTTTTCAAAAAGGGAGCACCAATGTCCTTAAAGTTGTGGATGTGATGTAGCCCTATTCACATGAATCGTGAGGTGCCAGATTATAGGAAGACAGAAGATAAGCTTTTTTCAAAAAGTGATTAAAATCACGTTAAAATCTGGTATGTTTTAAGCGTTTTTTTTTGAGAAGTATGTTTTTGTAATCTCCCAACCTCCATACTTTCAAGAAACTTCGCAGCACACACCCTAGCCTGAGGACTCTATGAATCAGCTCACCCTTTTTAATACTCTTTCTAAGAAAAAAGAGCCATTTGATCCCCTTGACCCTGCTCATATTCGGATGTATGTGTGCGGCCCGACGGTTTATGACCTTGCACACCTTGGCAATGCACGCCCCGTGGTGGTTTTTGATGTTCTTTATCGCCTCATTAAAGATCTTTATCCAAAAGTCACATACGTACGTAATATCACGGATGTAGACGATAAAATTAACGCTGCAGCCAAGGCAAGCGGTGAGCCCATTAGCATGATTACAGAGCGGACAACAAAAGCCTATCACCAAGATATGGAAGCGCTTAATGCCCTCTCCCCCGATCACGAGCCAAGGGCTACGGGTCATATTGGTGAAATGATTGCCATGATTGAAACCCTTATTCAAAGGGGATTTGCCTATGCTAATCAGGGGCATGCACTTTTCAGCCCGTCTAAGTTTGCTGCCTATGGTCATCTTTCGCGGCGTAGTATGGATGAAATGATTGCTGGAGCCCGCATCGAAGTGGCACCTTATAAAGAGCATCCTGAGGATTTTGTTTTGTGGAAACCCTCTACCCAAGATGAGCCCGGCTGGGAGAGCCCCTGGGGATTTGGTCGCCCCGGTTGGCACATTGAATGTTCCGCCATGAGTGCCGCCTATTTGGGAGAGACCTTCGATATTCACGGTGGCGGGGTTGACCTTGTGTTTCCACACCACGAAAATGAGATTGCCCAAAGCTGTGCCGCCCATGGCACCCCCATCATGGCGAAGTATTGGATGCATAATGGCCACCTTATGGTCAAGGGCGCAAAGATGTCTAAATCCTTGGGAAATTTCTTTACGGTGCGCGATCTTTTAAAGGATTACGATGGGGAAGTAATTCGCTATGCCATGCTATCCACCCATTATCGTCAGCCCCTTGACTGGCAGGATGAGACTCTTCCACGGGCAAAACAATCCCTCGATAAGCTTTATCGCATTTTTGAAGAAAACACTGGTGATTCTGGAGAAGAAAATCATGATTCCCCTGAAATCCTCAGCGCCCTCCAAGATGACCTCAATACGCCCCTCGCTCTCAGTCATATGAATGAGCTTATAAATCGCTATCACAAAGAAAAATCATCGGAAGTTGTGGGTATGCTCAAGGGAGCGTGTAGCATTCTTGGCATTGGGCAAAGGGATCCCATCGCGTGGTTTAAAGGAAGTATCCAAGAGCGCACACTGAGCGAGGGAGAAATCAACGATCTTCTTGAAAAACGACAAGAAGCCCGCAAAAATCGGGATTTCGCCATGGCCGATCACATTCGAAAAACATTGGATGATGTGGGCATTGTGATTGAAGATACGCCCCAGGGTGTTAAGTGGCGAACAAAATAAATGTTTAAGCATTTTCGATGATTATTATCTTGCACTCCACACAGTTGCCTGAAAACTTGGGAGCAGTGGCTCGCGTGATGGGTAATTTTGGACTACAGGAACTTCGTCTTGTCACGCCTAAGATTTCAAAAGACGACCCCAAAGCCATCGCCACCACCGCAGGAGCCGATGATATTTTAAAAAATGCTTTGATCTTTGATGATTTAGCAAGCGCTACTCAGGATATTGAGGTTCTTTATGGTACTTGCGCTGATGTGCGTGACGGGATTCGCCATTACCACACACCCGAAGGAGCTTTTTCAAATACATCACCTGATTCAAAAATAGCTGTGCTTTTTGGATGCGAAAAATCGGGACTTACCCAAGAAGACCTTAGTCACTGCACTGCCACCATACAAATCCCCGTGAATCCTGGTTTTTCCTCTATGAATCTTAGTCATGCTGTGGGCATCGTGGCGTATACATGGTTTAAAACTCAACACTCTCCCCAAGAATCCTTTGCTCACCTTGGTAAAACAGCTTTTGCCACCCAAGGTGAAAAGGAGGATTTTTTTAATCGGCTCACACAACATTTGGACGAAGTCGATTATTGGCGGGTGGCAAGCAAAAAACCCCTAATGCAGCAAAACCTTGCGAATCTTTTTTTCCGCATGGATCTTACCACCCAAGAACTCAAAACATTATTGGGTATGGTTGATATCCTAAGGCATCCACGGCAATAAAAGGCCGTTACTTTGAAGCGCTATTAGGGGTATTAGCGTTAGGCATGTCTGAGCTCGCCTGATTACCGAGGGATGTCTTGAGAGCTGCTTCCAGTTGCCTTCGTTTTGTTTGCTCCTCAAGAAATCCTTTAACCATGGGCAGCCCAATTTTCCGAATAAGAGCCTCGTTACCCTCAGAAGCATCAAGCCCTAGGTTTTTATAAGCTTGAATAATCCTTGTGGTGGTTAGGTACGTCCCCTCGCGAGTCATCCCCATAACCGCCAAAATATCATCCACCTGTGCATTTGATGAGGCTTCTACGGAGGAGAAATACCCTGAAGAAAAAAGAAGAAGGAAAAGAAAACGCATAAAAAAACCTCTGCATAAAAGAGAATTTCCATTCATTATGCCGGAGGGTGAGGTGGGGGTAAAGATTGCTTAGAGAAAGATTTTACTTAAAAAAGCTATCGTTTTCGTCAGGTGATTTTGCCTTTGGTACAGGACGCCCCACTACAACAGTATCTTCAATTTTTTTTTCATTGCTCTCAGGTGCTTTGTTGTCTTGGCCTTTATCACTGGAAGGGTCTGGACTTTGAATAAGCCCTCTGTTTCCCCAAGGTCCCTTTAGGACCTGACCATTCACAGGGGAAGAGCTTGACGAAGAACTAGAAGCAGATAAAGGACTCGCAGAGGAAGAAGCGGCAGGATTCAATACAGCTACAGACTTGGGTGCCACCGTTCGAACATTAGGAACTTGCACTGAAGGAGAAAGACTCGGAATCTCAATTTCTTTTTCTTTCTTGCCACTCTCACTTGCCGTTAATGGTGATGTGAAGAAAATAACAGCTGTCAAAACACGAAAAAACATCCTTAACACCCTTTTTCTAGGAATCAATCTTCGCCGATATAACCATAATGAAACGATTTTCCCAAGGGGAAAAATGCATAAACACTCTCCCCCCAGGGCCAATCTCGGCATCATTTTACTTCACCGCAACCTTAACCGATGAATCCTGTGGTGGTCCCGCTAAAACTTGTAGTGCAGAGTGGTTAAAATTAAATTTTCTTCTTCCATCCAGCTGAGGCAAAGGAGAATGTGGACGTTGACTTAAAATATCACTACCCCGGGGAGAAACCGTTAAATACTGGGCCCCCTTTCCTTTAGAAGCAGAAAGCACAACGGAATCTTCACGAGGCGTTGGATGGGGTGTTTTATTCTGTCTTCTTTTATTATTGCGTACTTCATTCAATTTTTTGACAAAAAGAACCTCAGAAGATTGGGACCCTTCAACACTTATCTGGAGTGTTAAATGAGGCGCATTAACAGGTTTCCTTGTCTTCTGATCTTTATTCTCCTTCAACTGTTGTTCAAGGACTGAAAGCGCATCGTTTTTATGAGCTGAAACCCGTCTCTTCGTTTCTCTCTCGTTCTCATGAGAAACTCCTTTACTCGGTTTTTTAACATGCTCTGTCTGTTGCCTTAACAAGACATCGATAATATCCCCACTACCCTGGCCAATGAGAAGGCTCATTGCCTTCCTTCGATTCCCCTTACCCTGGGGAACAGGAACTTTTGCGCTCCCACTAACAGGCAAAAAATCATCTCCTAACTGCTTAGAAGAAGCATGACCACTGGAATCTCCCCACAAAGAAATCACCAGAACTATTCCCATCAAATAAAGTAAACGCATATTTTATTTTCCTCTTAAAATTATATTTGTATTTTACAATGCATTGAGCATCTTAACAAAAACTTAACGCCTAGAAAAGCCTAGAAAATTTGTCTATAGTTGGCATAATGCAAGAAAGTGTTCAGCAATAATTCCTCAAAACTTTTTCTTTCCATGCTCCTCAAAGATTTTTTTGCTCAAAAACAAAGTCAAGCGCAAGCTGCCCCCTCCAGTGCCGGTGTAAAAAACATAACACCACAAAATTTTGCCACTGATGTTATTGAAGAATCCCAAAAAAAGCTTGTTCTTCTTTATTTCACCGCGTCCTGGTGTAACCCCTGCAAACAGTTTGGTCCCATGCTTGAATCCTTGGTTTCAAACCATGCGGATAAACTCACGTTAGCCAAGGTGGATGTGGATATAAACCGTGACATTGTTATGCAGTTTCGCGTTCAATCCGCCCCCACCATTGTTTTTATTAAAAACGGCCAACCTGTTGAAGGTTTTTCTGGGGCTGTTCCTGAATCTGATCTGAAGCAAGTCATTATGAATCTTATTGGCCCCCTCGATGCGGTCGAGGAAGGAATCCATTCTGCAAAAGCTTTTATGGCGAAACAAGATTATCAAAGTGCAGAGCGTGCCCTTGCTAACGTTAACGATAAGGATGCCGAACTTATACGTATGCTTTGTTTTTTCCTGAGCCATCAGATGGCCAAGTTTAAGGATGCTTTTCAAAAATTTTCCGCTCAATATCCCAAAGAAACGCTTACAAAAGAGGAGCTTCCCTTTTTTGAGCGAACCACCCATGCAAACACTCTGCTAAAAGAGTCACAAGAGTTTGATCTTCTTCAACTAAAGCATCAAGCAGCACTTTTGGGACAACATGCAGAGGATGATTTACTTCTTCTCTCACGTCTTTCTTTGGTATACTTTTGTGACGGTCAGTTTGAGGAATCTCTGAAAACCATGCTAAAGGTCTTGGAAAAAGATAAAAATGAAATCAACCGATCACGGTTTTTATCTTTTTTAGAAATTCTTGGTCATGATCATCCTCTTTCCATCCAGTATCGTCGTGAGCTTTCAAGGATTCTTTTTGCATGAGCGCCACCTTAATTAAGAAAAATTATAAAAAAACGGTCTCAAGGTTCACCATGCCACACACAATTCAAGATCTTCCCAAAATCTTGACCTTGCTTCCGGTTAACGGCGCAGTCATTTTTCCAAAAGGTCAACTTCCCTTACCCATTTTAACGCCCAAGCATTTTTCCATCATTGCTGATGTATGGAATACACATAAGTTTATTGGCCTTGTTCAACTTGATACCGATTCTTCTGAAAATCATTCAAAACCAACCTTTTACAAGGCAGGTAGCGTCGGAAAGATTCTTGATATGAATGAGTTTGATGATGGACGATTCTATGTGACAGTAGCAGGGATTTGCCGCTTTAATATTGCACGCAACCTCTTTGAATCCAATGATATTTACCGGGCAGAGGTCGATTATACTCCTTATGAAAATGACCTTGTTGACGAAGCAGATTTCACATTTGATCGAACTAAACTCTTATTTGAGCTTGGCAAGTATTTTAAGCGCCTAGACATTGATGCCAATTGGGATGAAATCCAACATGTATCTAATGAAAAGCTGATTACAGCTCTTGCCATGGCTTGTCCCTTTACGTCAAGTGAACGTCAGGCTCTCCTTCAATGTGCAAGCATTCGGGAACAATCAAAACTCATCACATCTTTTGTTGAAATGGCAAATATGGAGCCTAATATTTTCAAGGTTACATGCCATTGAAAACTTTAAAGCACCCAAACGATTAGGAAAAAATCATGGCCGAACTTAGTGAAAAACTTTTGAATCTTTTGGTGTGCCCTTTGACCAAAAAAGCCCTTCGCTATGACAAAGACGCCCAGGAACTCGTTTCCATTGATGCGGGGATTGCTTATCCTATTCGCAGTGGTATCCCGATTATGCTTATTGATGAAGCTCGCATTATCGATTCTGAAAAAGCAGCAAAGTTTCAGTTGTTTGCAAACACATCATCAGCTAGCGACGATTAAGTCAATCGCGACTAAAGCCCGAGATAGGAAGCCTTTACACGTTCATCATGAAGAAGCTCAGACGCTTTTCCTTCGAGGGTGACTTCTCCATTTTCCAAAACATACGCATAAGTTGCAATATCCAAAGACGCCACCACGTTTTGCTCCACAAGAACAATACTGAGCCCCGATGCATGCAATCGGCTGATCATGGAAAACATTTCCTTAACCATAATCGGTGCTAATCCCAAGGATGGTTCATCAAACAAAATAAGCTCAGGCTCCCCCATAAGGCAGCGCCCAATGGCAAGCATTTGCTGTTCACCCCCAGAAAGGGTGCCCGCCATCTGAGAAGAACGTTCGTTAAGTTTAGGAAAAAGGCCATAAACCCGTTCAAGATTTGATTTTAAGTTGGCGCGGCTTCTTTTGAGCGATCCACCAACTAGAAGATTATCGAGAACACTCATATTGGGAAATACTTGGCGCCCTTCCGCCACATGGCCTACACCCTGTTCACACACATAAGAGCTGTTTTTCCCCGTGATATCTTTGCCCTTAAAAAGAATTTTTCCACCTTGGGGTGTATGAATCCCAGAAATTGACCGAATAAGGGATGTTTTCCCCGCTCCGTTGCCACCAATAATTGCAGTAAGTTCCCCCTTGCGGATGGACAATGACACATTATGAAGAGCAATAGCATCTCCAAAAGAAAGGCGAAGTTTTTTTACATCAAGCAGCGCATCCATGGATTGCCCCCTCTCCAAGATAGCATTCAATTACACGGGGATCGCGGGTGATCGTTTCAGGTTTCCCTTCGGCAATTTTCTCACCATGATTAAGTACAATCACATGATTACTAAGGCGCATCACAGCCCTCATCACGTGCTCAATAACAACCATACTCAATCCCAATTGTTTATTGAGAGACAGCAAAACATCAACCATGACTTCCACTTCGTTGGGCCTTAGCCCAGCCATCACTTCATCAAGAAGCAAAAGTTTTGGATTGGTAGCAAGAGCGCGGGCCACCTCTAAACGTTTACGTTCAGGAAGTGTTAGATGCTCCGCCAAAACATGACTTTTGCGATCAAGTTCGAGCATTTTCAAAATATCACGGGCATGCTTTTGAGCTTTGTTAAGGCGCTTGTGCTGCTGCAAAGCGCCGATAATCACATTATCTAACGTTGTAAGCCCCTTAAAAGGTTTCACAATCTGAAACGTTCGCCCCACACCAAGACGGCTTATTTCATGGGGTTTAAGATTATGGATCTCGTGATCAAAATAATAAATTTTACCCGTATCAGGAGTTATTGCCCCTGCAAGAAGGTTAAAAAAGGTCGTTTTTCCAGCGCCATTGGGACCGATAAGACCTACAATTTCCCCCTCGCGCATGCGAAAGGATATATTGTTTACAGCCTTTAGCCCTTGAAAGCTTTTGGAAAGATTTTCAACACGTAAAACAGGATTAAACGACACGGGCTGCGAGCTCCTTTTTACCTTTGTCCCCACGGGAAGCATCACCATGGGAATTATTCTTTTTCTTTTCAGAAAATAACCTGGTGATATAGCCTTCAAAAAATGGCCAAATGCCTTTTGGCAGATAAAGCATAATAAGCAACATGGACAATCCATAAAACAGATGCTTTGTGCCGGGTAAATCAAGGCCAACAAGATCCAAAAGCGCAGTCATAGCTTCTCCTAGGGGGGTTAGCAAGAGAGCTCCAACAATGGGCCCCACAAGGGTTCCAACACCACCTACAATCGGTCCCATGAGAAATTCAATAGACCGCGCCATGGCAAATGTGTGATCCGGGAAAAGGCTATTTTGATAAAATGCAAACAAAAGCCCACCGATGGAAGCAATCCCACCCGAAAGGGCGACGGCAATGATCTTTACACGTAATAAATCAATGCCAAGGGACTGGGCGGCCTCTTGATCCTCACGCAAAGCCATCATGTAGTACCCAAAGCGGGTTTTTAGGAGACTTCTTATAAATAAACAAAGAGCTGCTGTTGCCCCAAGAAACACATAATAAAACATGAGGGGCTGTCCGCGCAGTTGAAGGAAGTTCCAATCCTCCCCACCTTTTACCGGAAGGAATAGTCCGCCCGTTCCACCAAAAAAATCAAGATGATCAAAGATCAGCCGCGCTGATTCAGCAAAAGCAATCGTAAGAAGAGCAAAGTGCACTCCTTTAATAGCAAAGCGAAAACCAAGCCAAGCAATAAATGCCCCGAGTACTGCGCTCGCACAAAAAGCAAAGATAATGGTTAGCCAAGGATTCAGACCAAATTGTACGAAAAACCCAGCACCTAAATACGCCCCTAATCCCACATAGAGTGCATGCCCAAGGGAAAGCTGCCCCGCAAACCCCATCATCAAATTCCAGGCTTGTCCAACAAAGGCAAAATAAAGAGACAAAATCAAAATAGATAGAACGTACTTATCAAGGAATAAAGGAGCCAGGAGGGAAACTAAAATACCAATGGCAATAAAAACGATACGATTCATAAGAATGCCCAACCTTTGATCAAAATGCCTTCTTAAAGAAGCCTTGTGGCCTGAACATCAGGACAAGGATGAGAAGTAAGAAGCTAAAAAGGGATTTGAGGGACGGCGTTGTAAAATAACCAGCGTACGCCTGAACAATTCCAATAAACACTCCCGCAACGAGAGCGCCCCCCATACTTCCAAGCCCCCCTATAATCACGATGACGAAACTTAGCAATGTAAGCTCAGGTGCAAGGTGGGGGGTTACGTTAAAAACAAGGCTCATCAATGCACCGGCAACCCCTACACACGCAGACCCTATACCAAAGCTAATCGCATAGAGATGCTTGTAATCAAGCCCTACCACTTGCGCTCCCAAAAGATTATCAGCACAGGCACGAATCGTTTTTCCAAGCAAGGTACGCTTAAAAAAGGCAAACAAAGCCATGGCGACTACAAGGGAAATCAAAGCTGCATATACACGCACTTTATCAAGGATAATTGTGCCAAGTTCGAACGTTTCAAGACTATAGGATACTGTTGCAGCCTTTGCATCAGGACCAAAGATCATTAACTGAAGGTTCATCAAAATAAGAGCAACTGCTGCCAAGATGATGAACTGCACGTGTTCTGCTTGATGGAGGAGGCGATTAATAAGGCCGCGCTGCAAACCATACCCAAGAAAAAACATAAAAAGTGCAATTAAGGGCGCAACAAGGATGGGGTCCACACGAAATAGGGCATTCAAAATAGTGGCTCCATAAACAGCAAGAACCATCATTTCGCCGTGGGCAAAATTCACCACACGAACGACACCAAATACAACAGACAAGCCAAGGGCCATAAGCCCATAAATCAGACCTATCAAAACCCCATTAAGACCAACACTTAGAAAAGTTGTCATGCCTTGGTGTAGCTTGGAATTGGGAAAACAGGATCAGCTTCACGTGCTTCCACAGGGAAAATAACCCGTGGGCGACCACCTGAATTTTGCATGGATGCTGAACGCACATTTTTACCTTGGCCCTTTTCATCAAACTGAATCGGTCCACCCAAGGAAAGATGATCTTCGATATTGGTTTGAGCAAGGGCATCCCTTAATTCTTGAGGATTGGTGCTTCCTGCACGCTTAAAGGCATCACACGCGATATGAATAGCCTCAAACGTTGCCATAGAGCTCGTTTCAAGGAAGGAGTCTGGGTATTTTTGGGCAAAGACACGGCTCACAGGATCTACAATTTTCGCCTTGGGATTATACCAAGCGGTGTTTGAAATCCAATGATTGCTAAGGTCGCCCATTTGATTAAAGAATTCTTTTTCATACATACCACCACCACCAAGGTTTGCAATCCCCATGATATTCAGCTTTTGCTTCATCACTTCTTTAATCAAGAGCATGCCATCGTTAAGGCGTGTTGCTGGAATGATAAAATCAGCCCCACTTTCCTTGATCTTTGCAACCTCTGTGGAGAGATCCGTGGTTTTGGGGTCATACCCAATGGTTGAAACAATTTCAAAGGGCATATTAAACGACGGAAGAATCTTATCAACTCCTGCCTTCATTGTTTCACCATAAGTTTCCTTTACATAGATAAAGGCCGCTTTTTTAGGCGCTATTTTTGAGTACTCAAACAGATCCTTCATCAACATAAGGCCATTCTTAATGAGCATTGGCCCCGTGGGGAAGTTGCGGAAAATATACTTGTAGCCTTGCTCTGTGAGCTGAGGAACGACAGAAACGATAAGAACGAGGGGGATTTTACGCTGCTCGCATACTTGAGCAACAGCAGAACTTACACCAGAATCATAACATCCCACGATAACGTGGGCGCCTTCTTGGATAAGCTTTTCTGCCTTGGTGCGACCAGCATTAACATTGGACTCTGTATCTCCAAAAAGGAAATCACACTCAACTCCCAGCAACTCTTGCATTACAGGGCCGGCAACTTCCATACCTTTTTTACACTCTTGCCCTAAAGCTGCTTGATGACCCGATGTTGGAAGTAAAACACCAATTTTCAGGGCGTTTGCACCGACTGATTTTTTCTTACAAGAAATAAGCGGAAGAAATGCTGTGGAAAGAGCAGCAGCATTAAATTGACGACGTGTAATTGGAAGAACCATAAAGCTTGACCTTTTTCATGTCTTTTTCGTTATTTTTGCCACAAAAGCAGATGCACTAAGAAAATGCAAGGGCCTATGAGCGAACGTCACGTATGACAAAAACCTGGTGCAAAAATATCACGCAATTTAATAAAATTCTACCTTATTCTTTCCTTGTGACTTTACCCATACCCAAAACAATTCCAGGATTTAATAGTCATTTATTTTTTACTTTAAGGGAAACCATCATGCAGAAACCTTTACATGCGTATTTATCGGAATTTTTTGGAACACTACTTCTTGTACTCATCGGCTGTGGAGCCGCCGTCATTTCTGGTGCTCAAATCGGCATTTTAGGTGTTTCCCTTGCTTTTGGCATTGCCCTTATGGGACTTGTCTATATCTTCGGCCCCGCATCTGGTTGCCATGTAAACCCCGCTGTTACCATTGGTCTTTTCCTCTCTGGTAAATTTGACAGAGAGCATGTTCTTCCTTACATCGCATTCCAAATGCTCGGTGCAGCAGCAGGTGCCTATATCCTTTCCCATATTGCTATGGGCAAAACTGGATTTGTGCTCGATCAACATTTTGCACTTAATGGGTTTGATCATCTCTCTCCTGCAGGTTACTCCATGATGGGTGTGGGGATTGCAGAAACAGTACTTACAGCCGTTTTAATCCTTGCCGTTCTCGCTACAACCACAAAGGGTGTCCCCTCAGGATTTGGAGCCATTTTGGTAGGACTCGTCCTTGCAGTGCTCCACCTCGTAGCTATTCCAATTTCTAACGCTTCTCTTAACGTGGCTCGCAGCTTTGGACCGGCCCTTATTGCTATGGATAAAATCGCGCTTCACCAACTGCTTTATTTTGCGGGCTTCCATATTTTAGGAGCCGTTCTCGCTGTTACAATTCATAAAATGGTTAATGGCAATAAAGCATAAAAAAACTCCCCATAAACGGGGAATTGATAATTTTAAGGTTGGCAAGTTCTCAGAAAGGCTTGCCACCTTTTTTTTATTTTTCAAGGGATATAAAGTCCTTCATACCCGATATCAAACTCTTTCAGGGGAAATTGATATCCTTGCTGCAAAAAACAATACCCTCATTGCCATCGAAGTTAAAAAACGCACCACCCTGGACAGCGCGTTAAACGCTATTCTTCCCCATCAAAAAGCCCGCATCCGCAGGGCCATCATGCAAGCACATAAGCATTATCCAACATTTACCGATCTTCGTATCGATACGATCTTGATTTCTCCGCTTAAATGGCCAATACATATCAAAAATGCTTTTTAATTTTATCCGAGGTTTTTCTTATGCGCTCTCTTGTGCTTTTCAGCTCTGCTCTTCTTTTAAATGCTTGCATGCCCCTTTTGGTTGGTGGAGGCGGTGCTGGCACCGTTACGGCAGCAGCCAAAGAAAAGGGGCTCAGCGGTGGTATTAATGACACTAACATCTCTGCCCAAATCAAATCCAAGCTCTATAAAAAGGATCCAGACATCCACAAGCGCGTCGGCGTAAATGTGCAAAATGCCGAAGTCCTTTTAACGGGAAGCCTTAAGAGCCGCGCCCTTATCAAGGAAGTCGAGGAAATGGCCTCAAGCACCGAAGGTGTAAAAAAGGTCATCAACGAAATGGGTGTTAACAAAGAAGATAATCTTGAGGTTGGAGAAGCAGTTTCAGACGGTTGGATCACAACACGCGTTAAAAGCAACATCCTTTTTGATGGGGATATAAAATCCATCAACTACAGCATCAAAACGGTCAGCGGCGTTGTTTATATCATGGGTATTGCTCAGAACCAAACCGAATTGAATAAGGTTCTTGATGTCGCAAAAACGACCTATGGTGTGAAAAAAGTCAAAAGCTATGTCCAGATGAAGAAAAACAAGGGCCCCGAAGAAGGAGAAGAGCAAGCTGAGTCCCTGGATGATGCTGAAAAGGAACCAAAAGAAGGTCCATCGGATGAAGACGAGAAACCAAAAACATCTAAAAAGAAAAGCAGCCCTTCTAAGCCAAAAAAAATTGAAGAGGATCTCCCTTCAGAAGATGCACCAGTAGAGGTTGTTGAGGATTAATCCATCACTCAAAAAATACATTTAAAAGAGGTCTGTCAAAGCCCTTTTTTAAATGTCCTATTCAATCTCACTCAAAAGATTCTGAGTATCTATTTCTAGGGATTTTCGCCAGACGATTAGAAATCATTCTTTTCTCCCGCAACCTTTTCTTAAGCATTTTGAGGGATAATAAAAGGTGAAGGGAAGATATGTTCCTTTGGTGTAGCTACGATAACACTCAATAACACCCAGAATCCTTTTGGAGAGTCATTTTTTAAAAGGCA
>Ga0172373_10000131_pt1 | contig 109147 bp, 100 predicted proteins | sample Lak10m_2_FD_114546 | JGI IMG/M metagenome (GOLD analysis project Ga0172373, IMG submission 114546) | Freshwater microbial communities from Kabuno Bay, South-Kivu, Congo - kab_092012_10m | ecosystem: Environmental > Aquatic > Freshwater > Lake | place: Democratic Republic of the Congo...
GCGGTGGAGATGATCGACCGCCGCCTTAGCGGGCGGCACTTCCACCAGTACGTCGATCCGCAGCGCGCGGTCGACGAGGGCGCGCTGCGTGTGCATGGGCTGGACGAGGCCTTCCTTGCCGACAAGCCGGTGTTCGGCGACATCGCCGCGGAACTGGCCGACTTCCTGTGCGGCGCGCAGCTGATCATCCACAACGCTCCGTTCGATACCGCCTTCCTGTTCGCCGAGTTCGAGCGGGTGGGCTTCCCGCGCAGCCGGCTGACGGATGCCGGCGGGGCGCTGGCCGACGTGCTCGATACCCTGCCGATGGCGCGCGAACTGCACCCCGGCAAGCGCAACAGTCTCGACGCCCTGTCCGAGCGGTACGGCGTCGACAACAGTGGCCGCAGTCTGCACGGCGCACTGCTCGACGCCGAACTGCTGGCCGAGGTGTATCTCGCCATGACACGCGGTCAGGAGTCGCTGATGGCGCTACTGGCGGCCGAGGAGGCGGCGGGGCTGGCGGCCGGTGACAGCGGTCTCGCTGCGCTCGACCTCGTCGTCGTGCGTGCATCGGACGCGGAGCTCGCTGCCCACGATGCCCTGCTTGCCGGCATGGCGGGCAAGCAGCCGGCACTCTGGGCGCAGCCGTGAGTCCCGGGCTGGCCGAACTCGTGTCTGTCCTGATGTCCTGGGCGGTGCAACTGAGCGGCTACCCGCAGCCGCCGCGGCTCCCGGAGGTCGAGCTGGTGAGCCGGCAATGGCTCGTCGATCAGGCCTGCGGTGGCCACGCCTGCAGGATCCAGGGGTGGCTCCCGCCAGGCGAACGCATCTACCTCGACGAGGCCCTCGATCCGGTCGGCAGCACCATGGACTCCTCGGTGCTGTTGCACGAGCTGGTGCACTACCTGCAGCGCGAGTCCGGACGCTTCGGCGATGACTGCGGTGCTGCCATCGACAAGGAGCGCGAGGCCTATGCCACGCAGCGCAGCTTCCTCGCTGCCTATGGCCGGCACGCACCGATGTTCATCGTCATGCACGGGCTCGCCTGCGGCAGCCCCGGGGGCACACCGCCCACGCCCGGCCAGCCGACGCCGCAGTCCTGAGCGCAGATGGCGCGGCTGGAGGCCCGCCGCGTCCGCTTGCCAAATCCGCCAAAGCCTGTATCCTCGCGCCCTTGCGTTCTGGTGCGATGCAGCATCCGCACCGACGCGGTCTCGTCCCTGACCCCCGCCTGCCCGGCATGACCGTGCAGCCTCTGACCGGTTGGCGACTTGCCCCGGCGGAAGGCTTTCGCAGCGCTCTCCGTTGATCCTGACGAACCCCGCCGGCGTGTTCCGTTGGCGTGGGATTCGCCGCTGCGTCATCGCGACGGGTCGCCGATCCGTCGCTCGAATCCAACGGAAGGCAGACCTTGTCGCAACTTCGATCGCAGTCCCAAGACTCATCTCATACCCGTGAGGCCGTCGGTGCCGGCGTGTCATCCAGACACCCGCGTCCTGTCACGGGCGAGCCACCGAACGCCGGTTTCACGGTTTCCCCCCAGACCGCGGACTCCGAGAGCTCGCCGACCAGGGACCATGCCTTTGCCGCGCTCGGCCTCTCGGAGGCGCTGGTGCGCGCCGTGCACGATGCCGGGTATCGTGAGCCCACGCCCGTCCAGTCGCGTGCCATCCCCGCGGTGCTGGCTGGTGCCGACCTCATGGTCTGCTCGCAGACCGGCTCCGGCAAGACGGCCGCCTTCCTGCTGCCGACCATCGAGCGCATGATGCGCGAGCCGCGCGCCGGTGCTGCCCGTGGTCCGCGCTTGCTGGTCCTGTCGCCGACGCGCGAGCTGGCGACCCAGATCACCAAGGCAGCGGAGCAGTTCGTGCGTCCGTTGCGTCGCGTGCGGGTGGTGAGCATCCTCGGCGGCATGCCGTACCGCGTACAGAACGCGCTTCTCGCCAAGCCCTACGAGATCCTCGTCGCCACGCCGGGTCGCCTGGTCGACCAGTTGGCGCGTGGCCGCATCGACCTCTCCGGGGTCGAGACGCTGGTGCTCGACGAGGCGGACCGCATGCTCGACATGGGCTTCATCGAGCCGGTCGAGTCGATCGCTGCCGCCACGCCGGGTGCGCGCCAGACCCTGCTGTTCTCGGCCACTCTGGAGGGCCGCGTGGCCGGCCTGGCGCGCAACCTCCTGCGCGAACCGCAACGTATCGAGGTGAGCACGCCCCAGGCGCGTCAGGATCACATCGCGCAGCACATCATCCGTGCCGACGACATGGCGCACAAGAACCGCCTGATGCGTCACATCCTGTTGCAACAGGACGTGACGCAGGCGGTGGTGTTCATGGCCACCAAACGCGAGTGCGACCGCGTCGCACAGGAACTTGGTGACGAGGGCTTCTCGGTGGCTGCCATGCATGGCGACATGGAGCAGCGCAGCCGCAACTGGACGCTCGACCAACTGCGTCGGGGACGTGTCCAGGTGCTGGTGGCGACCGATGTCGCTGCGCGCGGCATCGATGTGCCCGGGCTCTCGCATGTCATCAACTACGATCTGCCGCGGGCCGCAGAGGACTACGTGCATCGCATCGGCCGCACCGGCCGCGCCGGTGCCAGCGGCACCGCGATCTCGTTCGCCGGGCCCAAGGACATCGGCGTGCTGCGCCGCATCGAGCGCTACATCGACCGCCGTGTCGACGCTCTGGTGATCCCCGGCCTCGAGGCCCGACGGCCGCTGCGCGAGGCTGGCGAGGGTGAGCATCCCGGCCGCAAGCCGGGTGCCCGTGTCAGGCGTGGTGCACCACGAAAGCCTTCTCGACGGTGAAGTTGCCGACCCCGCGGTGGCTGGTCATCACCCAGCCCCGCGCCTCGAGCACGTCCGTCACCTGCTTGTTCATCTCCGGGTTGCCGCACAGCATCACCCGGTCGTGGTCCTTGTCTGGTTCGGGCAGCCCCAGTTCGAGTGCGCCTGCGCCGGTCAGCAGCAACTCCGAGCAGCGCGCCGAGCGCTCGAAGGGTTCGCGTGTGACGCTGGGCAGGTAGTGCAGTTGCGGGTTCTCGCCACACAGCGCATCGATCTCCGCCCGGTACGCCAGTTCCGGCACGGTGCGTACGGTGTGGATCAGCACCACCTTCTCGTAGGCTCTGAACACTGCCGGGTCACGGATCAGGCACATGAAGGGCGCGAGCCCGGTGCCGGTAGCCAGCAGGTAGAGCACACGCCCGGGCTGCAGATAGTTCAGCGTCAGCGACCCGGTGGCCTTGCTGTTGACCCACACCGAATCGCCTGGCCGGACGTGCACCAGACGGCTGGTGAGGGGGCCATCGGGCACGTGGATGCTGAGGAACTCGAGAAAGGGTTGCTCATTGGTGGAGACGATCGAATAGGCGCGGGCGATCAGCTTGCCTTCGGGCTTGAGGCCGATGGTGACGAACTCGCCGTTCTCGAAGTTGAAACCTTCTGGTCGGGTGGTGGTGAAGCTGAAGGTCTTGTCCGACCAGGTGCGTACCGTTTGGACGGTCTCTTGTGTATAGGGCACGACATGCTCCGCAAGCTCGATTGGCGGAAGATAGCAAAAGTCGGTGGCGCCGTACCTGAGCAGAATCATTTTGTTTATGCACGCGATTCATAAGACGGGTGGTCTTCGAGGCGCGCGTGGTCGGGTTCCCGGCGCAGCGTGCTTACGGTGCGGTACGGCGCTGCTTGCCGTGGCTGTCCTGCTGACGGCGTGCAGCCAGCCCGAGCGGCCCTTGCCACCGCCCTTGCAGTCCGGCGAACTGGTGGTGGTGTCGCGGCAGTCACCGACCACCGTCTACCGCGATGCCGAGGGCCAGCTCGCCGGTCCCGACCTCGACCTCGTCACGGCCTTCGCCGACTCGCTCGGGGTCAAGGTCCGCTGGGTCTGGGTGGAGCGCGAGCGGCAGATGTACGAGCATCTTGACCGTGGCCAGGCGCACCTCGCTGCCGCCGCCCTCTCGCCGAGTGAGCCGGCGCTGGCACTGGCCCGTTTCGGACCGCCTTTCTTCTGGCGTCACCAGGTGGTGACGATGCGCAGCCGCGAGGCGGCCTTGCCCTACCACCTGCCGCAGCTTTCGGGTCTGCGCGGATGGGTCGCCGCCGACAGTCAGGCTGCGCGCCTGCTCGAGGATCTGCCGGTTGCCTCAGATGTTGCCATCCAGCTCGGTGATCCGGCCACCGCGGTGGATGCCCTGCACCGCGTCGAGGAGGGTCGACTCGACTACGCGGTGGTCGATTCGCTGCTGCTGGCGCGCATGCGCCACTGGCTCATCGACCTTGAGCAGGCCTTCGAACTCCCCGGGCCACGGCCGGTGGCGTGGGCTTTCCCCCGCTACGGCAACGAGTCCCTGTTCCATGCCGCTGCGGACTTTCTGGCCCGCGTCCGAGCCAACGGCTCCCTGGCGGCGCTGCACGAGCGGCATTTCGGGCACCTGCGCCGGCTCGATACGCTGGACATCGGCCAGTTCCTTGAACTGCGTGAGAGCCGACTGCCGCGCTACCGCGAGTTGTTCCGCGAGGCCGCCCGTGTAACCGGCATCGATTGGCGTTGGCTCGCGGCGCTCGCCTATCAGGAGTCGAAGTGGGACCCGCTGGCGACCTCCTGGACCAACGTGCGCGGCATGATGATGCTGACCGAAGCCACGGCGCAGGCGATGGGTGTGACCAACCGTCTCGACGCCCGCCAGAGTATCCTTGCCGGGGCACGGTATCTGGCAAGGATCATGGAGGGTCTGCCGCCGACGGTGAGCGGGGATGAGCGCCTGATGATGGCGATGGCGGCCTACAACCTGGGCGAGGGCCATCTGCGCGCCGGTCGGCGCATGGCCGGTGCGATGAAGCTCGATGCCGACACCTGGGTCGGGCTCAAGCGGGCGCTGCCCGAACTGGCCCGACCCGAGGTCGCGGCGCGCCTGGTCTCAGGCCCGGCGCGAGGCGGCGAGGCGGTGATCCTGGTGGAGAACGTACGCGGCTACTACGAGGTCCTGACCGCTGCCGAGCGCGACGAGCCGACGCGCGAGGCTGGACGCGGCCTGTTCGGCGGTGACGTGTTCCGGCTGCCGCCAAGGACGGCCGATCCCATCATCTGGTGAGGCTCAAAGCCACTCGGCGCCACCCAGCCATGGTCTCAGGGCGACCGGGATGCGCACCCGTCCGTCCGCCTGCTGATGGTTCTCCAGCAGTGCGACCAGTGCACGTCCGACCGCCAGTCCCGAGCCATTGAGCGTGTGCACCGGCTCGGTCTTGCCGGCAGCGTTGCGGAAGCGAGTCTGCATGCGTCGCGCCTGAAAGGCCTCGCAGTTGCTGCACGAGGAGATCTCGCGGTAGGTATCCTGCGCCGGCAACCACACTTCGAGATCCAGCGTGCGTGCTGCGCTGAAGCCCATGTCTCCGGTGCAGAGCAGCATCACCCGATACGGCAGTTCGAGCATCTGCAGGAGGTGCTCGGCGTGGCCGACCATCTCCTCGAGCGCCCCGTCGCTCTGTGCTGGCGTCGTGATCTGCACCATCTCGACCTTGTCGAACTGGTGCTGGCGGATCAGGCCGCGCGTGTCCTTGCCGTGGCTGCCGGCCTCCGAGCGGAAGCAGGGCGTGTGGCCGGTGAGCCGGATCGGTAACTCGGATTCGGCAAGGATCTCGCCGCGTACGCTGTTGGTGAGCGTCACCTCGCTGGTCGGGATGAGGTAGAGCGCCTCGCCGTCGCCCTCCTGGCCGCCCTTCTTCGCCGCGAACAGGTCGGCCTCGAACTTGGGCAGTTGGCCGGTGCCGCGCAGACTCTCGGCGTTGGCGAGGTAGGGCGTGTAGCACTCCGTGTAGCCGTGCTCGCGCGTCTGCACATCGAGCATGAACTGCGCCAGCGCGCGATGCAGGCGCGCCACCGGGCCCTTGAGGAAGGCGAAGCGTGCCCCGGCGAGCTTGGCGCCGGTGTCGAAGTCGAGGCCCAGCGCGGCGCCGACATCGACGTGGTCGCGGACCGCGAAGTCGAAGCGGCGCGGGCTGCCCCAGCGCCGCAACTCGACATTGCCGGTCTCGTCGGCGCCTCCCGGCACGCTCTCCTGCGGCAGGTTGGGGATGGCCAGCAGCAAGACCTCGAGTTCGTCCTGCAGTGCCTCGAGCCGTTCGGCGGACCGCTTGAGTTCGTCGCCGATGCCGGCCACCTCCGCCAGTACAGCATCCGCCGCTTCGCCTCTGCCCTTGAGCACACCGATCTGCTTCGACAGGGCGTTGCGAGAGGCCTGCAACTGTTCGGTGCGCGTCTGGATGGTCTTGCGTTCGGCCTCCAGCGCGCTGAAGCGGGCTACGTCAAGGAAGGGCTGCGGGTTCTTGCGGAGCGACAGGCGCTCGACCACACCGTCGAGGTCGCGGCGCAGCAGGTTGAGGTCAAGCATCGGCAGGCTCCGTGGAACGCAGACCGGCAGAAGCGGCCGCAGAGGCGCGATTCTAGCCGCCGGAGGCGCGTCTCGTGGGCGGTGTGGAGGGCTTGCAGAAGCTCTGCGCTGGATCAGTCCTCCCGGCGATCGGCAGCGCTAGCCTGACCGTGCGTTCCCCTGCGTCAGGGGATGCGTACCACAAGGAGGTCGAAGATGCCGCTGCTCAAGGAGTTGATGTCCGACTGGGTCGGTCTGCTCTCGCTCATCACCATCCTCACGGTTCTGGTCATGGCCGGCTTTTACGCGTGGCTGTTCAGCCACAAGGCCAGCGAGGAGGCGCAGCGCAAGGTGGTCCACGCGACGCCGCGCGGTCGCCGGCAGGGGCGCTGAGGGTCCACCGCCGGGCGGCCGACGGGCCGGCGGCTGTGGACCGCTTCGCCCGGCCTCAGTTGCCCCCGACCTTGCCGCGTGGCGGTGTCCGGCGCCCACGCGCGGCCTCGTCGAGGTTGTCGAGCCACGCCATCTTGTCCGCGATCTTCGCTTCCAGACCGCGTGTCGTCGGCTGGTAGAAACGCTGCTCCGGCATCCCCTCCGGCAGGTAGCGTTCGCCAGCGGCGTAGGCCTCGGGTTCATCATGGGCGTAGCGGTAGGCGTGGCCGTGGCCGAGGTCCTTCATCAGTTGTGTCGGTGCGTTGCGCAGGTGCGGCGGGACCGGCGCCGACCCGTGCTGCTCGACTGCGGTGCGTGCCGCCTTGAAAGCGACATAGCCAGCGTTGCTCTTCGGCGCGATGGCCAGGTAGAGCACCGCCTGAGCCAGACCGAGTTCGCCCTCCGGGCTGCCGAGTCGCGAGTAGGTCTCGGCGGCGTCCAGCGCCACTCGCCAGGCACGGGGGTCGGCCAGGCCGATGTCTTCGATGGCGATGCGCACCAGTCTGCGCGCCAGGTACTCCGGGTCGGTTCCGCCATCGAGCATGCGCATCAGCCAGTACAGCGAGGCGTCAGGGTCAGACCCTCGCACCGACTTGTGCAGCGCCGAGATCTGGTCGTAGAAGGCGTCGCCGCCCTTGTCGAAGCGGCGCATCGCGGTGCCGAGTGCGGCCTTCACCGCCGCCAGATCGATGGCCCCATCGCGCCCGCTGCAGACCTGCTCGACTGCGTTGAGCAGGCGCCTCGCGTCGCCATCGGCCCAGGCCACCAACGCAGCAACGCCGTCGTCGGCCAGCGCGCAGCCCATGGCTGCCGCACCGCGGCGGGCCAGCGCAGCGAGTGCCTCGGCACCCAGCGCCTGCAGTACGTAGACCGTGGCGCGTGAGAGCAGCGCGCGGTTGACCTCGAAGGATGGGTTCTCGGTGGTGGCGCCGACGAAGGTGAAGAGGCCCGACTCGACATGCGGCAGGAAAGCGTCCTGCTGGGCCTTGTTGAAGCGGTGCACCTCGTCGACGAAGAGCACGGTGTGGCGCCCCCGGGCACGGTTGGCCTGCGCCTGCTCCACCGCCTCGCGGATCTCCTTGACCCCGCCGAGCACCGCAGAGAGGGCGATCATCTCGGCGTCGAAGGCCGCCGCGGCGAGCCGCGCCAGAGTGGTCTTGCCGGTCCCGGGCGGCCCCCAGAGGATCATCGAGTGCGCGATGCCCTCGTCAAAGGCTCGTCGCAGCGGCGTGCCAGGTCCCAGTACCGTTTCCTGCCCGACGATGTCGTCGAGGGTCCGCGGCCGCAGCCGCTCGGCCAGCGGCACCCGGCCGGCAGGCTCGTCGAACAGGGAAGGCGCGCTCATGCCCGCGATGTTGCCCGAGTCGGGACGGTTTTGTGCCGCGCTACGCCGACCGCGGTACCGGCTTGGCGGTCACTCGCTGAGTACGTCGACACCGGGCGGTGGCTCAAAGCGGAAAGCCTCGGGGATCAGCTTCGGATTCCGCGTGACCTTGCTGAAGCGCAGCATGATGGTCTGTCCAAAGGTATCGAGCAGTTCCATGGCGGCGGGCTCCCCGGCTGCGTTGATGCCGATCCGCACCCGCACGAAGCCACTGTCATCGCGCTTGGGCCGACCCTCCAGCCAGTCCAGCCCGCCCTGTTCGCCGATGTTGCTGAGCTTGTAGGCGCTCTCGATGCGGGCGTCACTCGCCAGCAGCGAGGCCGGCGTGCCCGACATGGCGCTGCCGATGGCGCGACGGGTCGCCTGCCGGAGCTCCGGGTCGTACAGCCAGAGCACCTTGCCGTCGCTCACCAGCACCTGCTCGTTGGGTGTCTTGTAGACCCAGCGGAACTGGCCTGGCCGCTCGAGCGCGAGGTAGCCGGTGTTGTTCTGCACCTCACGCATCCGCTCGTTGAGCACCCGCTGGCTGAACTCTGCGGTGACGCTTCGCGTCTCGGCATTGAAGGCGCGCAGTTTGCCGATGGCGTCGGCGTGCGCCGGCAGCGTGGCGCAAGTCGCAAGAAGCGCGGTCAGCAGGGCGGCGGTCGTCTTCATGCGAGGTCCGGCATGGGGAAGGCGACGACGTGGTCGGCGGCGATGCGAATGCCGATGCGCGCGCCGATGGCGTGGTCGTGATGACTGGGTACCAGCGATAGGGCAGTCACCCCGCCGTCGAGTTCCAGCGTGTAGAGGATCTGCGCGCCACGGAAGGCCTTGCGCAGCACCCGCGCGGTGTGGTGGCTGGTGTCATCGTGCACGACATCATCGGGGCGCAGCAGCACGCGGACCGGGCCGGGCACCGCTGCCGCACGACGGCCGGCGCTTGAATCGCTGCGGCCCGCCACCTCGATGTGGCCGAACGGCAGCACCACCCCGCCGTCGGGCCGCATCTGCGCGTCGACCATCACCCCCTCGCCGATAAAGCCGGCGACGAACGTGTTGGCTGGCCAGTGGTAGATGTCGTAGGGTGAATCCCACTGCTGCAGACGGCCGGCGGCGAGGATGCCGATGTGGTCGGCCATGGCGAACGCCTCGTCCTGATCGTGCGTCACCAGCAGCGCGGTGGCGCCACGTTCGCGCAGCAGCTCGCGCACCTCGCGCGCCAAGCTTTCGCGCCGCTCGGGGTCGAGGCTGGAGAACGGCTCGTCCAGCAGGATCAGGTCGGGCTCGGGCGCCAAGGCGCGCGCCAGCGCCACACGTTGCTGCTGGCCCCCAGAGAGCTCGTGTGGCCAGGTGCGTGCCATACCCGCCAGCCCCACAACCTCGAGCCAGAAGCCGACGCGCCGCTCGCGCTCGGTTGCCGCCAGGCCTTGCAGACCGAAGCCGACGTTGTCGCCGACGCGCAGATGCGGGAACAGCGCGTAGTCCTGGAACACCATTCCGATGCGGCGTTGTTCGGGCGGCACGGTGTTGCCGACCCGGCTCACGCTGCGCCCGGCCAGCAGGATCTCGCCACCGAGCAGCGGCTCGAAGCCGGCGATGCCGCGCAGCGCGGTGGTTTTGCCGCAACCCGACGGCCCGAGCAGACAGGCGATGCTGCCGCGCTCCACGCTGAGTTCGAGGTCGTCCACCACCGTGCGGCCGTTGTAGCCGAGGCTCACCGAGCGCAGTTGCAGTTGGCTGTTCATGTCGGCGAGGGTCTGGCTGGGGCGGCGCCGGATAGGTTGGGCGTGGATGCGCTGGGTCCGGATGGCGTGGGCGATTCGGTGATGGATGGGCCGGCGTGGCTCTGCGCCCGGCGGTTGAGCAGCACGAGTGGCAGCAGGCCGGTAGCGACCAGCGCCAGCGATGGCAGCGCCGCCGCCTCCCACTGGCCCTCCGAGGTGAGTTCGAAGATGCGGACGGCGAGCGTATCCCAGCCGAACGGCCTGGTCATCAGCGTGATCGGCATCTCCTTCATCACGTCGACCAGCACCAGTGCTGCAGCGGCGAACAGCGACGGTGCGAGCAGCGGCAAGTGGACGCTGAGCAGCCGCCGCCAGCTGCCGGCGCCGAGCACCCGGGTTGCATCGTCGAGCGAGCGGCCGATGCGCGCCATGCCGGCCTCCACCGGGCCGAAGCCCACCGCCAGAAAGCGCGCCAGATAAGCAAACAGGATCGCCACCAAGGTGCCGCCGATGCGCCAGTCCACGCCCGCCAGCGCCGGTAGCGCGCGGTCAGTCAGGCTCAGAGCGACGAACACACCGACCGCCAACACCGCACCCGGTATGGCGTAGCCGAGCGTGGCCAGCCGTGTGGCGGCGTCGGTAAGGCGCCCCGGCGACTCGCGCCGCGCGTAGGCCAGCAGCAGGGCGGTGGCCACTACCAGCGCCGCCGCCGCCAGGCCGAGCGACAGCGTACGCCCGGCGGCGCGCAGACTCGTCGTGTCCATCGCGGTGCCTTCGGCTCCGCCCCAGCCGGCTACCGCCCACGCCAGCAGCTGCGCCAGCGGCAGCAGGAACGCCGCGAGCAGCACGCCGAGGCAGGTGGCTGTCGCCAGCGCGGCGCGAGGGCCCGACAGCGCCACGCCGGGTTCTGTGCGCCCGCGCCCGGTGCTCCAGTAGCCAGCGCGGTCGCGCAGCCGGTTCTCGGTCACCGCGATGCCAAAGCCGATGAGCAGCAACAGGCTGGCCAACTGCGCCGCGGTGCCGAGCGAGAACAGGCCGAACCAGCTCTTGTAGATGGCGGTGGTGAAGGTGTCGACGTTGAACACCGAGACGGTGCCGAAGTCGGCCAGCGTCTCCATCACCACCAGTAGCAGTCCGGCAGCCAGCCACGGCCGGCTCATCGGCAGCGCGATGCGCCAGAACGCCTGTCGCCGCGTCAGCCCGAGGCAGCGCGCCGCTTCCATCGCGCGCTGCCCCTGGCTGTCGAAGGCGCTGCGGCAGAGCATGTAGACGTAGGGGTAGAGCGACAGCGACAGCACCACTGCCGCGCCGCCGACCGAGCGCACCGGTGGCAGACGCAGGTCTGGCCCGAGCAGCGCCCGCAATGCCGTCTGCAGTGGTCCGGCGAAATCCAGCAGGCCGACCACAACGAACGCGAGAACATATGCCGGCAGCGCCATCGGCAGCAGCAGGGCCCAGTTGAACAGATTGCGGCCGGGAAAACGATAGCGGCTCACCAGCCAAGCCAGGCCGGTGCCCAGAACCGCCGTGCTGGCGACTACCAGCGTCGTCAGCAGCAGCGTGGATCCGACTACCCGCGGCAACACGTGGTCTAGCAGGTGGCGCAGCAAATGGGTGTCTGCCTCGCCGATGCGGGTGAGCAGAACCGCCAGCGGCGCGACGATCAGCGCCGCGATGAGCAGCGCCACCGCCCGCCAAAGCAGGCGTTGGCGCTCGCCGCTGACCGTGGCCGTGAACAAGGACTTGGGCATGGGCCGGCTCTGCCCGCCGGGTCCACCGTCAGCGATAGCCGGCACGGTCCATCAGGCGTACCGCGGTGGCTTGCAGCCGGCCGGCCTCGACCACATTGATCGGGCTCGCCTTGAAGTTGCCCCAGGCCTTGACCGCCGGGTCTGCGGCAACCGTGGGATTCACGGGGAACTCGAGGTTGACGTCGGCGAACAGGTTCTGCGCCTTGGGCGAGGCCAGCCACTCGAGCAGTTTCTGTGCCTGGGCCGGGTTCTTGGCTTGGCGCGTCACCCCGGCGCCGGACACATTCACGTGCACACCCCCGTCGTCCTGGTTGGCCCAGAAGATGGCGAGTGGCAGGTCCGGCCTCTTCTCCATCAGCCGGCCGTAGTAATAGGTGTTGGCGATGCCCACAGCGCACTGCCCGGCGGCCACCGCCTCGAGCATGCGCGTGTCGTCGGCGAAGGGCTCGGTCGCCAGATTCGCCACCCAGCCGCGCACGATCTGCTCAGCTCTGGCCTCGCCGTGCTCGCTGATCAGCATGGCCACCAGCGACTGGTTGTAGACCTTCTTGCTCGAGCGCAGGCAGAGCTTGCCGCGCCACTTCGGGCTGGCCAGATCCTCGTAGGTCGAGAGGTCAGTAGCCTTTGCCATCTTGGTGTTGAAGAACAGCGTCCGCGCACGGATCGAGAGCCCGTACCACTGCTTGCGGGGGTCGCGCAGGTTGGCTGGCACTGCCTTGTCCAGCGTGGCCGATTCGACCGCACGCAGCACACCCTCCTGTGCCGCCTGCCAGAGGTTGCCGGCGTCGGTGGTGATCAGCAGGTCGGCCGGCGTCTTGGCGCCCTCTGCCTTGAGGCGCTCGACCAGTGCACCTTCTTTGTCGGTGACGTACTGGATCTCGATGCCAGTCTCTCTGGTGTAGGCCTCGAACAACGGCTTGATGAGCGCCTCGATGCGCGCCGAATAGACCACCAGTTTGTCGCTGGCAGCCGCCGGGGCGGTGCAGAGCAATGTGAGCGCGAGGGCGAACGCCCGGAGGGTTTGCTGGGCAGGATGGTGACGGCTCATGGGTGGCTGCTTGGACAGTTCAAATAAGAATGATTCGCATTTTTGCAGAACCATGCCGCCTGTGCAAACCCGTTTCCCCACAACGGGATGACGCTCCGCACAAGCGGAGACGCACACAAGGCCGGCCGGAGGCGCACCAGAAACATGCCGCCGGGCACGCGTTCAGGGACTGATGCGGATCAATCGGACGCCAAAGAAGCCGTCGGTGCCGTGCTGGTGGGGTGAGAGTTGCAGGGTCTCCGCAGCGGCCAGTTCAGGCGGCAGTTCGGGGCAGGCCTTGGCCAGAGCGGCCCCTGCAGGCTCGATCCGGAAGTCCGGGCTGTTGGCAAGGAACGCATCCACCAGGTCGCGGTTCTCCTCGCGCAATGGGCTGCAGGTGCCGTAGACCAGTACGCCGCCAGGCTTCACCAGCCGCGCCGCGGCGGTGAGGATGCGTGCCTGCTTGGCGGTGAGCTCGGCCAGCGCCGCCTCGCTCTGGCGAAACTTGAGATCGGGGTTGCGCCGCAGGGTGCCCAGCCCGCTGCAAGGCGAATCCACCAGAACCCGGTCGAGCTTGCCAGCAAGTTTGTCGAGCCGCGGGTCGGCCTCGCTCTCGATGCGCTGCGGCTGGACGTTGCTCATGCCTGCGCGTTTAAGGCGCAGCGAGAGTTGCGCCAGGCGCTTCTCCGACACGTCCATGGCATACACCTGCCCGCTGTCGCGCATCTGCGAGGCCAGCAGCAGCGTCTTTCCGCCCGCGCCGGCGCAGAGGTCGCCGATGCGCTCGCCGCGTCGCGCGCCCACCAGCAGCCCGAGCAGCTGGCTGCCCTCGTCTTGCACCTCGATGCTGCCGTCGCGGAACAGCCGGTGCTCCTGCAGCACGATCTTGTTCGCCAGCCGGATACCAAGCGGGGAGAGCGGCGTTGCCGTGGCCTCGATGCCGTCGGCTTGGAGCGCTGCCAAAGCATCTTCGCGGCGCATGCGCTGGGTGTTGACGCGCAGGTCGAGCGGCGCTGCCTGCTGCATGGCGCGACCAAAGGCCAGCGCCCAGCCCTCGCCGCGCGCGTCTGCCAGACGCGTCCAAGCCCACTCCGGCAGGTCGGCGGCCACAGAGGGGGGTGCGGCGTCGCCGCCGCTCACCGTGTCCAGCCACTCGCGGTCAGCGGCCTTGAGCAGTGGCTCCAGCGCGCGGCCGGACAAGCCGCCGACGCGCTTGAGGCCGAGCGCGAGCATGCGGCGCGCGTTGCCAGCGTCGTCCGGGGCCAGCCAGCGCAGCCATACCAGCCGCCGTAGCGTGCCGAACACGTTCTCGGCGATCAGTGCGCGGTCGCGCTGCCCCAGCTTGGCATTGCGCTGAAAGAAGAAGCGCAGCACACGGTCTGCTGGGTGCTCGAAGGCGAGCACCTCGCGCATCACCAGTACCATCTGCTCGAATTGCGCGGGGGTCGGAGTCAGCACCCGCCTGCGCTCAAGGTTGGAACTCGATGCCGGTGAGCACCTGCTCGAAGCGGTTGCCGATCCGGTCGAACAGGCGCACGCGGATCGGCAGGTAGGGCGGCTGGTGCTGCAGCCAGACCTCGGCCTCGGTCTCGGCACCGATGCGTTGGTAGTAGTAGGCCTCGAGTTCTCCGGCCGGCACCCTCACCTTGACCGTCTTGGGCGCACTGAAGCTGTAGTCCTTGACCTTCTTCAGGGTCGCGAGCGGGATCGAGATGGCTTCCGCCGGCAGCAGTGGCAACTGGTGCAGGAAACTCATCAGGTCCTGGGTCCCCGGGACCAGCTCGAGTTCGCGCGACTTGCCCTTGGCATCGTCCACCAGCGCTTTTCCGGCGGACCAGTCGAAGCGGATCACGTCCAGTTTCTCGGCACTGCCGCGTTCGAAACTGTAGCGTTCCGGGGTCAGACCGTTGGGGCCCAGCGACCCCTCGCTGGTCTGCCGGTATTCGCCACCGAAGAACAGTGCGGCGATGCCGCTGGCAGTGCCTACCGTCTCGATGCGATAGCGCGAGCCCTCCTTGCGCCAGCGCCAGACCACCTCGCCGACCTTGCCTTCGCCACGCAGCACGTTGAAACGCAGGTCGGCGGACCGGGCCAGGCCGTCCACCGCGAGAAAGGCGGGCGCCTCCTCTTCCGCTGCTGGCTCGACGAGAGGTGGCGGTGCCTCGGGAGCCGGTTCACCTGGCACGGAAGCGGGGGCCTCGGCTCCCACTCCCGGTGCGGCCTCCGGCTCCACTGGTGCCGCTTCGGCCGGTGCGGGAGCAGGACCTTCCGGCTCCGTCATCGCAGGGCTTGGCGGCGTGACCGGGACCGGAGCCGCTTGTGACGCCCGCGGCTTGGGCGGCAGCCGCCGCGGCGGGATCCTCTCCGGCGGTGGCGGCTCCGGCTGCAACTCGACCGCCAGCGGTGACGACTCCTCCTGACCGGCAGCCGGGCCGGGCAGCGCTGCCACCAGCACCAGATGCGCGGCGAGCGAGAGCAGGGCGGCCAACGCCATCAGACGGTCGGTCCTTGCCATGGATGCCATCGTCTCAGCACGCGGGATAGTGGGACGCATCGGGCCAGGAGGGGTTCCCGCGCCAGACCACACGCGCATCGTGCAGGATGAAGGCGTCTGCACACCAGGCTCGCAGCACGGCCGGGTAGAGGCGGTGCTCTTCGGCAAGAACGCGGTCTGCCAGGGTCGATGCGTCATCGTCCGGCAGGACCGGGACCACTGCCTGCGCGATGATCGGCCCTTCATCCATACCCTCGGTGACGTAGTGCACGGTGCAGCCGTGCACCCGGCAGCCGCGTGCCAGTGCCCTGGCGTGGGTGTCGAGACCGGTGAAGGCCGGCAGCAGGGCCGGGTGGATGTTGACCATGCGGCCATCAAAGCGTTGGATGAACGCGGGCGTCAGCAGGCGCATGAATCCGGCCATGACGATGAGGTCCGGCCGGTGCACTGCGATGACATCGCCCAGCGCGGCATCGAAGGCATCGCGGGTCGGGAACGCGACATGGTCGACGACCTGTGTGACCAAGCCCCGCGAGCGGGCGAAAGCCAGCCCCGCCGCTTCCGCACGGTTGGAGATGACGGCGGCGATGGCACACGGCAGATCGGCATCGACCAGAGCCCGCAGGTTGCTGCCGCGGCCGGAGAGGAGCACCACGATGCGCTTCATGCCTGATCGCCCCCGGCGCTCGTGCGGACCGGTCTCTGCAGGCGTAGACCTCCGGTCAAGCGATCACCGTCTGTGCCTCGCCCGGCGCGGCGCGGTCGATCGCGCCGATGACCCAGGCCGGGAACCTGGCCACTTTCAGCGCGCCGACTGCATCGTCAGCCTGGTCCGCCGCCACTACCACGCACATGCCGATGCCGCAATTGAACACCCGGTGCATCTCGTCGTCGGCGATGCGCCCCCGGTCCTGCAGCCAGTCGAAGATCGCCGCACGCTGCCAGCTGCCGGCGTTCAAGCGGGCCGTCAGGCCGTCGCCGAGGATGCGCGGCAGGTTGCCGGTGAGACCGCCGCCGGTGATGTGGGCCATACCTTTGACCTCGATCTGTTTGCGCAGACCGAGCAGGGCCTTGACGTAGATCGAGGTCGGCGTCATCAGGGTGCGGCCGAGCGTGCTGCCCTCGAAGGCGGCGCCGAGGTCGGCACCGGAGTCGCGCACGATGCGGCGGATCAGCGAATAGCCGTTGGAGTGCGGCCCGCTGGAGGCGATGCCGATCACCGCGTCGCCGGGAACGATGGTGTGGCCATCGAGGATCTGCTCCTTCTCCACCACACCGACGGCGAAGCCAGCGAGATCGTACTCGCCGTCCGGGTACATGCCCGGCATCTCGGCGGTCTCGCCGCCGATCAAGGCGCAGCCGGCCAGTTCGCAGCCGGCGGCGATGCCGCCCACCACCGCCGCAGCGACATCCACCTGCAGCTTGCCGCAGGCGAAGTAGTCGAGGAAGAACAGCGGCTCTGCGCCCTGCACCAGGATGTCGTTGACACTCATGGCCACCAGGTCGATGCCCACCGTGTCGTGCGCGCCGAGTTCGAATGCCAGCTTGAGCTTGGTGCCGACGCCGTCGGTGCCAGACACCAGTACCGGCTCGCGGTAGCGCACCGGTAGCCGGCACAGGGCGCCGAACCCGCCGATGCCGGCCATCACCTCGGGGCGCAGGGTGCGCCGCGCGAGCGGCTTGATGCGTTCGACGAGTTCGTCGCCGGCGTCGATATCGACACCGGCGTCGCGGTAGGTCAGTGGCTGGGTCATGCGGAGCTCGTGGGTGGGAAGGCGTGAAACGATGCTGCGGATTCTACCGTGGGGTGCAAGAATCACCGCATGGATGCCGACCCGACGAAGGAACCGCCCAGCGTCACCCGCAACCTGATCCTCGGCGCCGCGGCCGGCATCGCTCTCGGTCTCGGCCTCGCGCAGTTGCCCGAGGCCTCGGCGCTGCATGCGGCGGCGAGCTGGGTCATCGGCCTGCTCGGCAGCCTGTTCATCGCCGCCCTGAAGATGGTCATGGTGCCGCTGCTGTTCGCCTCGGTGGCGGGCGGCATCCGCGCGCTCTGGGCACAGCGCGACAGCGGCCGCATCTGGCAGACCACGCTGCTGTTCTTTGCCTTCACCGCTGCAGTGGCGGTGACCCTCGGCATCTCTGCCGCCAACCTGTTCCAGCCCGGCGCCGGCCTGCCGCCGGACCTGCTTGCCGGCGCCGCCGCCGCAGCCGCCCACCAGGCGCCGGACGCGCCGGGTTTCCTCCACAAGCTGATGGTGGAGAGCCTGCAGAACCCCTTCCGTGCGCTCACCGAGGCGGCCGTGCTGCCGCTCATCGTTGCCGCGCTGCTGCTCGGTGCTGCGGTCGGCCAGCAGCCGCAGCGCTTCGCCGGCCTCGGTCGGCTGGTCGACGAGTTGCTCGAGCTCTCGCTGCTGGTGGTGGGTTGGGTGATGCGCTTCGCGCCGCTCGGCATCGGGGCGCTGCTGGCCAAACTCGCCGCCACCGCGACGCTGGCGGTGTTCGGCGCGCTCGCCGAGTTCGCCGCCGTGGTGCTCGCAACGACTCTGCTGCACGGCGCCGTGATCCTGCCGGCACTGGTCTGGTTGCTGGCGAGGGTGCCCCCCTGGCGCTACTTCGCCGCGATCCGGCTGCCGATGCTCACTGCCCTGGCCACCAGCAGCAGTGCCGCCAGCCTGCCGGTGACCCTGCGCTGTGCCGACCGCGACCTGCGCATCGACCCGGCGGTGAGCCGCTTCGTCATTCCGCTGGGTACCACCGTCAACATGGACGGCACCGCGCTCTACGAGGCGGCCGCGGCGTTGTTCGTCGCGCAACTCGCCGGCATCGACCTGAGCCTGTCGCAGCAAGTGCTCGTCGCCCTGATGGCGATGCTCGCGGCGATCGGCGCACCCGGCATCCCGAGCGCCGGCATGGTCACTATGGTCATGGTGCTGCAGGCGGTGGGCCTGCCGGTCGAGGCCATCGCCATCCTGCTGCCCATCGATCGTTTGCTCGATGCGGTGCGCACCATGGTCAATGTACAAGGGGACCTGGCGACCAGCCTGGTGGTGCAGCGGCTGGCAGGGCGCGCGCCACCCGGCTGAGGTCCTGTACGGCCAGGCGGGTCGGCCGTACCGCTGCAATGCGCGACCGGCTAGAATGGCCGGCTTTTCTCAACGGCCGCGGCGACCCGTGGCCTGCCACATCGCTGCCTTCGCCTTCACGGAGCCCATATGTCTGTCCAACGCACCCTGTCCATCATCAAACCCGACGCCGTCGCCAAGAACGTCATCGGGCAGATCTACAGCCGCTTTGAGGGGGCCGGCCTGCGGGTGGTGGCTGCTCGCATGATGCACCTCTCGCGCGGCGAGGCCGAACAGTTCTACGGTGTGCATCGCGAGCGCCCGTTCTTCAAGGATCTGGTCGACTTCATGATCTCCGGCCCGGTGATGGTGCAGGTGCTCGAGGGCCCCGACGCCATCGCCAGGAACCGTGAGCTGATGGGTGCCACCGACCCGAAGAAGGCCGACAAGGGCACCATCCGTGCCGACTTCGCCGACTCCATCGACGCCAACGCCGTGCACGGCTCGGACGCGCCGGAGACCGCCGCCGTGGAGATCGCCTTCTTCTTCCCGGCGATGAACATCCACTCGCGCTGAGTCCGCAGCGGGCGCCCGCGCGCCCTCCGGGAGACACTGCATGAACCTCCTCGACCTCGATGCCGCCGCGCTGGAGCGCTACTGCACGGGGTTGGGTGAGAAGCCGTTCCGCGCGCGGCAGTTGCTGCGCTGGATCCACCAACGCGGAGAGGCGGACTTCGCGGCGATGACCGACATCGCCAAGGTCTTCCGCGAGCGTCTGGCGGCAGAGCACCACATCTGCGCCCCGGACGTCGTCTCCGACCACACCGCTGCCGACGGCACGCGCAAATGGCTGCTGCGGGTAGACGCCGCCAACGCCATCGAGACGGTGTTCATCCCCGAGGGCGAGCCTGCGGATGGCGGGCTCGCCAGCAGCCATGGCGCCCAGGACGAGGACGACGATGCAGACCTCGACCCGCCCGACGCATACTCCGCAGACCCCTCCGGCAGTGGCCGCCGCTACCGTGGCACGCTCTGCGTCTCGAGCCAGGCCGGCTGCGCCCTCGAGTGTTCCTTCTGCAGCACCGGCCATCAGGGCTTCAACCGCAACCTGTCGACCGCCGAGATCGTCGGCCAGCTCTGGCACGCCAACGCCGCGCTGGGTCCCCGACCTGGTGGCGGGCGGCCGGTGACCAACGTGGTGATGATGGGCATGGGCGAGCCCCTGGCCAACTTCGACGCGGTGGTGTCCGCCATGTCGCTGATGCTCGACGACAATGCCTACGGCCTCTCGCGGCGCCGGGTCACGCTCTCCACCAGCGGTCTGGTGCCGCAGATGGACCGCCTCGCCGAGGCCTTGCCGGTGGCGCTGGCGGTGTCGCTGCATGCGCCCGACGACCGCTTGCGTGACGAACTGGTGCCGATCAACCGCAAGTACCCCTTGGCTGAGCTGATGGCGGCCTGCCGCCGTTATGTCGTCCGTGCCCCGCGCGATTTCGTGACCTTCGAGTACATCATGCTCGACGGTGTCAACGACACCCCGGACCACGCCCGTCGCCTGCTCGCGCTCACCGCGGACGTGCCCTGCAAGTTCAACCTCATCCCCTTCAACCCGTTCCCGCAGTCGGGCTACCGCCGCTCACCAGCCGAGCGCGTCCGCGAGTTCGCGCAGATCTTGATCGATGCCGGCCGCGTCGCCACCACTCGCAGGACGCGTGGCGACGACATCGACGCCGCCTGTGGCCAGCTCGCCGGGCAGGTCACCGACAAGACCCGCCGCGCACAGAAGCGCATCGCCATCGGGGTGGCGCGATGAGGGAGTGGTGGGCGGGGCTTGCAGCGGGACGCGGGTGTTGGTGGTGGGCGAGGCTTCCATCGGGACGCGTTTTTCCGGGACAAGCCCGGAACAAAACGCTTTCCCGATGCGCCCCGCCAGCGACGGTCAGTGGGAGTGGCCGGGCGGGCCTTCCATCGGGATACGTTTCTCGGGCCAAGCCCTGCGAAACGCTTTCCCGATGCGCCCCGCCAGCAATGGTCATCGGAGCACCAAGACCCTCCGCCGGCGGCCTCCGTCGGGTTTCCTTTTCGAAGCGACCTTCGAGCGCAGCGAGCGGGAGCCCAATAAAAGCTGTGAACCAGGTCAAGTGAAACCCGAGGTAGTGGGCCGCCCACCACGGGTTCCAGCGAGCCGCCCACCACGGGTTCTCGCAGACCGCCCACCTCGGGTTCCAGCGGGCCACCTGCCACCGCTGCTTCTTGCGCTGACCCTGCTCGCCGCCTGCGCCGGTCCGGCACAGGGGCCCGCGGCGGTGGCCAGTGCCCGCGCCCATACCGAACTGGCCGCGGCCTACTACCAGTCCGCGCGGTACGCCACGGCGGCGGCCGAGGCGCAGGCTGCGCTGCATGCCGATCCCGGCTATGCAGCGGCCCACGACGTGCATGGTCTGGTGCTGATGGCCACCGGCCAGCTCGAGGCGGCCCGCGCGGCCTTTGACCGCGCAGTACGCCTCGCCCCCCAGGCCGCAGATGCGCGTAACAACCGCGCGGTGCTGCTCTGCCGCATCGGGCGCATCGTCCGAGGCGCTCCGCGACTGGGACGCTGCCGCACGTGTCCCGTACTACGCCACCCCGGAGCAGTCGTGGCGCAACGCCGCTGCGTGCCTTGTGGCGGCAGGCCGCAGCGAAGAGGCGCGTGCGTGGCTGGAGCGCATCGCCCCCGGGGCGGACTTGACAGCCGCCGGTCGCGCCGCCACCGTGGCGGAGTGAGTTGCAGGCGAGCGACCCCGCACCGCGCCTTTCCAACATGAACCACCACCTCCGCATCCCCACCGAGATCCCCGCCGAGGCGAGGGCCCTGCCGCGCCGGCGTACCCGCATGGTGCGCGTCGGTGGCGTGCAGGTCGGATCGGAAGCGCCGGTGGTGGTGCAGTCGATGACCAACACCGACACGGCGGACGCCATCGGTACCGCTCGGCAGGTGGCGCAACTGGCGCGTGCCGGCAGCGAGGTGGTGCGCATCACCGTCAACAACGAGGCATCTGCCGCTGCGGTACCGGCCATCGTCGAGCAGTTGCACAGGCTGGGTGTCGACGTGCCGCTGGTCGGCGACTTCCACTACAACGGGCACGCCCTGCTGCAGCAGTACCCCGAGTGCGCGCGCCTGCTCGCCAAGTACCGCATCAACCCCGGCAATGTCGGCAAGGGTGCCAAGCGCGACGCGCAGTTCAGTGCCATCGTCGAGCAGGCCATCCGCTGGGACAAACCGGTCCGCATCGGCGTCAACTGGGGCAGCCTGGACCAATCCGTACTGTCGCGGATGATGGACGACAATGCGCGCCGAGCCGACCCCTGGGATGCCGGTGCGGTGATGCGCGAGGCGCTGGTGGTGTCCGCGCTCGAGTCGGCGGCGCTGGCCGAGGAGATCGGCCTCGCCGGCGACCGCATCATCCTCTCTGCCAAGGTCTCCTCGGTGCAGGACCTGGTCGCCGTCTACCGAGAGCTTGCGCGACGCTGCGACTATCCCTTGCATCTTGGATTGACCGAAGCCGGCATGGGCAGCAAGGGCATCGTCGCCAGCACTGCGGCGCTGGCGGTGCTGCTGCAGGAGGGCATCGGCGACACCATCCGCGTTAGCCTGACGCCGGAACCTGACGGCGACCGCCGCCAGGAGGTCATCGTCGCGCAGGAGATCCTGCAGACCATGGGTCTTCGCGCCTTCACGCCGATGGTCACCGCGTGCCCCGGTTGTGGTCGCACCACCAGCACTTTCTTCCAGCAGCTGGCGGCCGACATCCAGACCTACGTGCGCGACCAGATGCCGGTCTGGCGCGAACAGTACGATGGCGTCGAGAACATGACCCTGGCGGTGATGGGCTGCGTCGTCAACGGCCCCGGCGAGAGCAAGCACGCAAGTATCGGCATCTCCCTGCCGGGCACCGGCGAGAGCCCGGCGGCCCCGGTCTATGAGGACGGTGTCAAGACCGTGACCCTGCGCGGCGACAACATCGCCGCCGAGTTCCGCGCCATCGTCGACCGCTACATCGTCCGTACCTACCGAGCCAAGGCCGCCCGAGCCAGCGGCGCGGCCACCGACACCCGGGACTGACATGAGCCGCAGCTCCCTGCAGGCCGTGCGCGGCATGAATGACGTTTTGCCGGATGAGGCCGAGCGCTGGGAGGCCTTCGAGGCGATCGTCCGCGACTGGCTGTCGGGTTACGGCTACCGCCCCATCCGCATGCCGCTGGTCGAGCCGACGCCGCTGTTCCGGCGCGCCATCGGCGAGGTCACCGACATCGTGGAGAAGGAGATGTACTCCTTCGAGGACGCGCTCAACGGCGAGCCGCTGACCCTGCGTCCCGAGGGTACCGCGGGCTGCGTGCGAGCCGTCATCCAGCACAACCTGCTCTACGACAGCCCGCGCCGGCTCTGGTACATGGGTCCGATGTTCCGCCATGAGCGCCCGCAGAAGGGCCGCTACCGGCAGTTTCATCAGGTGGGCGTCGAGGCGCTCGGCTATGCCGGCCCGGACATCGATGTCGAGATGATCGTCATGACGCGCCGTCTGTGGCAGCGCCTGGGCCTGCAGGGCATCCGCCTCGAGATCAACACGCTGGGCGATACGGTGGCCCGGGCGGCCCACCGTGCCAGGCTCATCGCCTATCTCGAGCGGCACATCGACCGTCTCGATGACGACGCCCGGCGCCGCCTGCACAGCAACCCGCTGCGTGTGCTCGACAGCAAGCATCCGCAGGTGCGTGAGGTGGTGGCTGGTGCGCCGCGCCTCGAGGACGACCTCGACGATGCAGCACGCGCCCACTTTGCCGCGTTCCGTGCGGGCCTCGATGCCGCCGGCATCGCCTACACCGTGAACCCGAACCTGGTGCGCGGCCTCGACTACTACAACTACACCGTGTTCGAGTGGGTCACCGATCAGCTTGGCGCGCAGGGCACGGTCTGCGCCGGTGGCCGCTACGACGGGCTGATCGAGCAGATCGGGGGCAAGCCGGCGCCTGCCTGCGGCTACGCGATGGGCGTCGAGCGCCTGCTGGCCCTGCTCGAGACCTCGGGCACATCGTTGCTTGCCACGCCGCCGGACGCCTACCTCGTGCATCTGGGCGAGGCCGCCGATGCCTGGGCCGGCCGGGTCGCCGAGGATCTGCGCAATGCCGGTCTGCGGGTCACCCTGCACTGTGGCGGGGGCAGCTTCAAGTCGCAGATGAAGCGTGCCGACGCCAGTGGCGCACGCGTGGCACTGATCATCGGCGACGACGAGGCGGCGGCTGGCCGTATCGCCCTCAAGCCACTGCGTGAGAGCGGCGAGCAGCAGTCTCTGACCCCGGCCGAGGCCATCTCCCGGCTCGGTGGCGGCGACGCGAGGGCTCGCGCCTCTGGCGCGTGACCCGCATTCCTGAGAGACTCCCGCGCCGCGCCCGCCCGCAATCATTTGCGACGACCCGGCGCCGATTCGGCACACAGCAAGCAAGGACAGTACGCCATGGCAGCATTCGATCTGGAAGACCAGGAGACCATCGACGAGATCAAGGCCTGGTGGAGGCAGTACGGCCTCTGGGTCAAGCTCGGCATCGCAGCGCTGCTGTTGGTCGCCGTGGGTGCCGGTACCTGGAACTGGTGGCAGAGGTCGCAACGCACCGCCGCCGGCGGGCTTTACTTCCAGCTCGAGTCTGCCTTCGACAGCCGCGATACGGTCAGGGTGCGCGAGCTGGCCAATCGCCTGGCGGCCGACCACCCGCGCTCGCCGTACACTCCGCGCGCCCAGATGCTCGCCGCGCGCCGCGACTTCGAGGCCGGCAAGGTGGAAGAGGCCGAGCAGCGTCTGCGTACGGTGGTCGCCGATGCCAGTGAACCGATGCTGCGTGACATGGCTCGACTGCGCCTGTCCGCGGTACTGCTCGACGAGCGCAAGCACGAGGAGGCGCTCCAGGTGCTGGACAAGCCGGAGGTGCCGCAGAATGGCCGCCTGTTCGAAGACCGTCGGGGCGACATCCTGATCGGTCTCGGCAAGCCTGCCGAGGCACGCAAGGCTTGGCAGACCGCCTACGACGGCGCGACCCGTGACACCGCGTTCCAGGCCTGGATCCAGCTCAAGCTCGACTCGCTGGGCGATGAGGGCAAGGGTACTGCCACGGCTCCCGCCAGCGGGGGCAACTGATGCTGGCTTGGCGCTTCGGCTTGCGCCGGTCGGGCGTCCTGCTGTTGTGCGGCGTACTCGCCGGCTGTGGCGCGCTCGATGCTCTCAAGTCGGTCCCCGGCACCGTGGTCGGCTGGTTCGGTAGCTCCGACAAGATCCCGCCACTGCAGTCCTTCAAGGCCGAGCTACCGGTACAGACCCGCTGGAAGGCCAGCGTCGGGGCATCCGGCAACTACGTCATGGTGCCCCTGCTGCTCGAGAAGGAGGTGTGTGCCGCCAGCGTCAAGGGTCGCGTCACCTGCCTGGCGCTTGAGACCGGCAAGGTCCGCTGGGAGACCGAACTCAAGCTGCCCCTCTCGGCCGGCGTCGGCAGTGACGGCCGGAATCTGCTGGTGGTGACGCAGGACAGCGAACTCATCGCCCTTGCCCCTGCGGATGGCAGGATCGCCTTCAGGACGCAGGTCTCGGGTGAGGTCTTGGCGCCGCCGCGCGGTGCTGCCGGGCTGATCGTCATCCGCAGCACCGATGGTCGTATCCAGGGACTCGACGGCGAGACCGGCAAGCGCAAGTGGACCTACCAGCGACAGCTGCCACCGCTCACCATCCGCAGCCAGGCCGGTGTGCTGATCGATCGCGATCGTCTCTACGCCGGTTGGCCAGGCGGCAAGTTCACCGCGCTGTCGCTGGAGAAGGGCGCGGCGCTGTGGGAGGTCACAGTGGCCACGCCCAAGGGCAGTACCGAACTCGAGCGTATCGCCGACATCATCAGCGAGCCGGTGATCAACGCCGAGCGCGTCTGCGTCACCGCATTCCAGGGGCGCACCATGTGCATCGACCGCGAGCGCGGACAGCCCATCTGGGCTCGCGACATCCCCTCCATCACGGCCGTCGCGTTCGACTTCAAGCGGGCCTATGTGGTCGACGAGAAGGGCGTGGTTCATGGTCTCGAGCGCACCAACGGCGCGAGCAACTGGTCACAGGATGCATTCAAGGGACGCGTGCCGAGCGGGCCACTGTCCTACGGCGACTACGTCTGGTTCGGTGACGTCGAGGGCTACGTCCACCTCATCGATCGGGCGAATGGAAAGTTGCGTGCCCGTGCCGAGACCGACGGCTCGCAGATCTTGCTCAATCCCTTGCAGACCCCGGCCGGTGTCCTGGTCGCCACGCGTGAGGGCTCGCTGGTGGTGCTGGACGTCGAGGCGGCCAAGTGAGCGTTCGGCCTGGCAGCAAGCGGTGACGCGGGTCCGCACGACAATCCCCCGCGCCCGGTCGCATCGCCTTCGACATCCGCCGTGAAGAGCACCCTGGCCCTGGTCGGCCGGCCCAATGTCGGCAAGTCGACGCTGTTCAACCGCCTCACGCGCAGTCGTGACGCGCTGGTGGCCGACCTGCCTGGCCTCACTCGCGACCGTCACTACGGCAAGGCGCGTGTCCGTGACCGCAGCTTCATCGTCATCGACACTGGTGGTCTGGAGCCAGACGCCGAGACCGGCATCTATGCCGAGATGGCAGCGCAGACCCGGCAGGCCATCGTCGAGGCCGACGTGGTGTGGTTCCTGGTCGACGGACGGGCCGGGCTGAGTGCCCAGGACCAGGTCATCGCCGCTGAGCTGCGCCGCAGCGGACGGCGGGTCTGGGTAGTGGTGAACAAGGCCGAGGGCATGCGCTCGGCGCTGGTCACCGCCGAGTTCCATGAACTCGGGTTGGGCGAGCCGGTGGCCATCTCGGCGGCGCACGGCGACGGCGTGGCCGAACTGGTCGATGTCAGCCTGCCGGCAGAGGCTGACACGGCGGCCGAGGCCGCAGCGGGGCAGGCTGGCTCCGATCAGGCCGCTGCAGATGCAGAGACCCCGCGCGCCGGCGCCGACTCTGCGAGCGAGCATCCGCGCATCGCCATCATCGGTCGCCCCAACGTCGGCAAGTCGACGCTGGTCAACCGCCTTATCGGCGAACCGCGGGTCATCGCCTTCGATCAGCCGGGTACCACCCGCGACAGCATCGCAATCGACTTCGAGCGCGACGGCAGACGCTACACCGTGATCGACACCGCCGGCATCCGCCGCCGTGGCAAGGTCAGCGAGGTGGTGGAGAAGTTCTCCGTGATCAAGACACTGCAGGCGATCGAGGACGCCAACGTCTGCGTGCTGGTGCTCGATGCGCGACAGGACGTCTCGGACCAGGACGCTCACCTTGCCGGTTACATCCTCGACGCTGGCCGCTCGCTGGTGGTCGCACTCAACAAGTGGGACGGTCTGCCGGCCGAGCGCCGTGAGGCGGTGATGCGTGACTTCGAGCGCAAGTTGCACTTCCTCGGTTTTGCCCGCCTCTGCCACATCTCGGCGCTGCAAGGCAGCGGCATGGGTCCGCTGATGGCCGCCATCCGGGGTGCCCATGCCGCCGCCATGGCCAGACTGCCGACGCCGCGTCTGACCCGCGTGCTGCAGGAGGCGGTGAGCCGACAGTCGCCGCCGCGCAGCGGACTGCAGCGTCCGAAACCGCGCTACGCGCACCAGGGCGGCAGCAACCCGCCGGTCATCGTGGTCCACGGCAACTCGGTGGAGGGGCTGCCGGAGAGTTATCGGCGCTACCTCGAGCATTGCTTCCGGGACGCCTTCCGACTGCAGGGAACGCCGTTGCGGGTGGTCTTCCGTCAGGGTGACAATCCCTTTGCCGACAAGCCGTTGCGCAAACGCTGAACACGCCGCTCCCGGCTTCGGCTACAGTTCGAGCGTCAGGCCTCGCGCTGGACGGTTCCCGTGAAGACTCACCGAGACAACGATACCAAGGAGAAACAAGGATGAGCGGCAAGGGCCAGTTGCTTCAGGATCCTTTCCTCAACACGCTGCGCAAGGAGCACATCCCGGTCTCGATCTACCTCGTCAACGGCATCAAGTTGCAGGGCAACATCGAGTCCTTCGACCAGTATGTGGTTCTCCTTCGCAACACCGTGACGCAGATGGTCTACAAGCACGCCATCTCCACCGTGGTCCCAGCCCGCGCGGTATCCATCCCCTCGGGCGAGGAGAGCGGCTCCTGACCGTCGAAGCCACGCCGTCGCGCGGCGCCGCGGCCACCGCCAGGAGGTCTGGTTCCCAAGGCAACAGCACCGCCCGGGCTGCCGAGCGGGCGATCCTCGTCAGTCTCGACCTCGGCGATGCCGAGTCGCGCGAGAGTCTCGCCGAGCTGCGGCTCCTGGTCAGCGGTGCCGGTGTGGAGGTGCTCGAGGCGATCGAAGGCAGCCGACGCGAGCCCGATCCGGCGCTGTTCCTCGGTCAGGGCAAGGTGGCCGAGGTCGGCGAAGCGGTACGCCGGCTCGACGCCACCCTGGTGGTGGTCAATCACGAGATCAGCGCCGTGCAGCAGCGCAACCTCGAGCGCGAACTGCAGGTGCCGGTGGTCGACCGCACCGGACTCATCCTCGACATCTTCGCCCAACGCGCACGCAGCGCCGAGGGCAAGCTGCAGGTCGAGCTCGCCCAGCTCGAGCGTCTCTCGACCCGTCTGATCCGCGGCTGGACCCACCTCGAACGGCAGAAGGGGGGTATCGGCCTGCGCGGCCCCGGAGAGACGCAGCTGGAGACCGACCGTCGCCTGATCGGTCACCGCGTCAAGCTGCTCAAACAGCGCCTCGCCCGCGTGCAGAGCCAGCGCAGCACCCAGCGCCGGGCGCGGGTACGTTCCGGCGGGCTCAGCGTGAGCCTGGTCGGCTACACCAACGCCGGCAAGTCGACGCTGTTCAACCGGCTCACCAGTGCCAGTGCCTACGCTGCCGACCAGTTGTTCGCCACACTCGACACCACCTCGCGGCGGCTGCATGTCGGTGCCGGACGGCAATTGGTGATCTCCGACACCGTCGGTTTCATCCGCCATCTGCCCACCACTCTGGTGGCTGCGTTCCGCGCTACGCTCGAGGAGACCATCCACGCCGACCTGCTGCTGCACGTGGTCGATGCCGCGCACCCCGACCGGGACCTGCAGATCGAGGCGGTGCAGCGTGTGCTGCACGAGATCGGTGCTGGTGAGGTGCCGCAATGGCTGGTGATGAACCAGATCGACCGCCTCGAACAGCCGCCACGGATCGAGCGGGACGAGTGTGGTAGCATCCGCCGCGTCTGGATGTCCGCAGCCACGGGGGCTGGTCTGACCGGTCTGCGTGAGGCGCTTGCCGCGTTCGTCGCGGAACCTTCCGCGTCTCGAGTCGTCATCCCGCAGGACCCATCCTTCTCTCAGGACCGCGATGTCGCAGAACGATCCGCAGTGGGGGCGCCGTAACAACAGTGGCGGCGAGCCTCCCGACCTCGACGAGGTCCTGCAGCGCCTGCTCGCACCCCTGCGTCGCCTGACCGGCGGCGGCAGGCCGGCGGCCGGCGGTGGGCCGGGTGCTGCGGGCATCGCCCTCATCGCCGGCATCATCGTCCTGGTCTGGGTCGCCACCGGCTTCTACATCGTCGACGAGAGCGCGCGTGGCGTGGTGACGCGCTTTGGCAGGTACGCCGAGACCACCACACCCGGTCTGCGCTGGCACCTGCCGTATCCGGTGGAGCAGGTCGAGGTGGTCAACATCTCGCAGGTGCGCACCCTGGAGCTCGGCTACCGCGGCAACGTGCGCAGCAAGGTGCTCAAGGAGTCGCTGATGCTCACCGACGACGAGAACATCGTCGATCTGCAGTTCGCCGTGCAGTACGTGCTGAAGAGTCCGGAGGACTTCATCTTCAACAACCGCAGCCCCGAGGAGTCGGTGTTGCAGGCTGCCGAGACGGCCATCCGCGAGACGGTCGGCAAGTCGAAGATGGACTTTGTCATCTACGAGGGCCGCGAGCAGGTGGCTCGCGACGCGCAGACCTTGATGCAGCAGATCCTCGACCGCTACAAGACCGGCGTCGCCATCAGCCGCGTCACCATGCAGAGCGCGCAGCCGCCGGAGCAGGTGCAGGCCGCATTCGACGATGCGGTCAAGGCCGGTCAGGACCGCGAACGCCAGAAGAACGAGGGTGAGGCCTACGCCAACGATGTCGTGCCCAAGGCGCGCGGCATGGCCTCGCGCCTGCTGGAGGAGGCCAACGGCTACCAGCAGTCGGTCATCGCCAAGGCGGAGGGTGACGCCTCCCGCTTCTCGGCCTTGCTCGCCGAGTACCGCAAGGCCCCAGCCGTGACCCGCGAACGCCTCTACATCGAGACCATGCAGCAGGTGTATGCCAACACCACCAAGGTGCTGGTCGACCAGAAGCAGGGCTCAGGCAGTCTGCTCTACCTGCCGCTCGACAAGCTGATTGCTGCGAGTGCGGCGGGTGCGTCGGTGCCATCGCCCTCGCCCGAGGCTGGCAGGGCGTCTGCCGCGGACGGCGGCGCACCGACCCGGCTCGGCGATGACCGTTCGCGTGATGCCCTGCGCAGTCGTGACCGGGAGTCCCGCCCATGAGTCGCGACCTCGTGAGTGTCCTGATCGCCGGCCTGCTCGGTCTTATCCTGCTGCTCGGTTCGGTCTATGCCGTGGACCAGCGCCAGAGCGCGGTGGTGTTCCAGCTCGGTGAGGTGGTCAAGACCGTGGAGGAGCCGGGCCTGCACTTCAAGCTTCCTCTGGTGCAGAACGTGCGCTTCTTCGACCGTCGCATCCTGACCCTGGAATCTTCCGAGCCGGAGCGTTTCATCACCAGCGAGAAGAAGAACGTACTGGTCGACAGCTATGTCAAGTGGCGCATCAAGGATGTCAAGCAGTTCTACGTCGCGGTGAACGGCGACGAGACGCGCGCCGCGACGCGCCTGTCGCAGACCATCAACTCCAGCCTGCGCGACGAGTTCGGTAGCCGCACGGTGCGTGACGTGGTCTCCGGCGAGCGCGACAAGATCACTGTGGCCATGCGCGAGACAGCCAATGCCGAGGCACGGAAGATCGGCGTCGAGGTGGTGGATGTGCGCATCAAGCGCGTCGAACTGCCGGTCGAGGTGAGCGAGTCGGTGTTCCGCCGTATGGAAGCGGAGCGCAAGCGTGTGGCCAACGAGTTGCGTTCCACGGGGGCCGCCGAGAGCGAGCGCATCCGTGCCGACGCCGACCGGCAGCGCGAGATCACCCTCGCCGAGGCCTACCGTGAGGCGCAGCGCATCAAGGGTCTGGGCGACGCGCGTGCCACTGACATCTACGGCCGCGCCTACAGTGCCGATGGCGAGTTCTATGCCTTCTATCGGAGTCTGGAGGCTTACCGCTCGAGTTTCAGGGACCGCTCCGACATGCTGGTGCTCGACCCGGGCAGCGACTTCTTCCGGTACATGAAGCGTCCGGCCCGCTGAGGCCACGACGGCGCCTGCCGCGAGCCGCATCATCATGCGCAACTGGGTCCTGCCCGAGCAGATCGAGGACGTGCTGCCCGGCCGGGCAAGGCAGATGGAGGTCATCCGGCGCCGGCTGCTCGATGCCTTTGACGCCGCCGGTTACGACCTGGTGGCACCGCCTCTGGTCGAGTTCCTCGACGCGCTGCTCACCGGTACCGGTGCCGACCTCGATGCGCAGACCTTCAAGCTGACCGACCCGCTCAGCGGCCGACTGCTCGGCATCCGTGCCGACATCACGCCGCAGACCGCGCGCATCGATGCGCACCTGCTGGCCGAGAGCGGCGTGACCCGACTCTGCTACGCTGGCCAAGTCCTGCAGGCGCGGCCGTCGGCCATGCACCACTCGCGCGAGCCCTATCTGGTGGGCGCTGAACTGTACGGCGACGCCGGCATCGAGGCCGACCTCGAGGTCCTGCGGCTGCTCATCGACGGCCTTGCACCCCTCTGCGCCGACGCGGGCTTGCCGCCCTTGCTGCTGGACTTCGGTCATGCCGGCATCTTCCGCGCACTGGTGGCTGACGCCCCGACCGATGTGGCGGCCCGCCTGTTGCCACTGATCGTCTCCAAGCAGGCCGATGTGGTGGCAGAGCAGGCACAGGGTCTTGCCCACGCCGGTGCACTGGCTGCGCTGTGCCGGCTCTACGGTGGTGTCGAGGTGCTCGACCGGGCCGCCGAGCAGCTGCCGGCCTTGCCTGCGGTGCAGGTGGCCCTGGCGGCGATGCGACGGGTCGCCGAGGGCCTGACGGGGTCGCCGGTGACGCTCAGCTGCGACCTTGGCGAGTTGCGCGGCTTCAGTTACCACAGTGGACTGGTGTTCTCGGTCTACGCCAGCGGCGGCAGCGATGCCATCGCCAACGGCGGCCGTTACGACGAGGTCGGACGTGCCTTCGGTCGGGCTCGCCCAGCCACTGGCTTCAGCATCGACCTCAAGGAACTCCTGCGTCTTCTGCCGCCGCCGCAGGGCGCGCGTCGAAGGCAGCCGGGCTGAGGCAGGCAGCACCCGTATCTCGAGGAAATCTGGCATGGCAGTGCGCAATCTGGTGGTGATCGGCACCCAGTGGGGTGACGAGGGCAAGGGCAAGGTGGTGGATTGGCTCACCGACCATGCGCAGGGCGTGGTGCGCTTCCAGGGCGGCCACAATGCCGGGCACACGTTGGTCATCGGCGGCCACAAGACCGTGCTGCACCTGATCCCGTCCGGCATCCTGCGTGAGGGCGTGGCCTGCTACATCGGCAACGGCGTGGTGGTCAGTCCGCAGGCGTTGCTCGACGAGATCGATACCCTGCATCGGGCCGGCGTCGATGTCGCCAGCCGGCTGCGCATCTCCGAAGCCTGCCCGGTGATCCTGCCCTACCACGTGGCAGTCGACCAGGCACGCGAGGCTGCGCGCGGGGCCGCCAAGATCGGCACCACGGGTCGCGGCATCGGGCCCTGTTACGAGGACAAGGTGGCGCGCCGTGCGGTGCGACTGCAGGATCTGTTCCACCGTGAAAGGCTCGCCTCCAAGCTCGGCGAGGTGCTCGATTTCCACAACTTCGTGCTCAAGCACTACTTCCGCGTGCCGGTGGTCGACTTTGCGCAGACGCTCGATGAGGCGCTGCAGCTGGCCGAGCGCATCCGGCCGATGGTGGCAGATGTGCCGCGTCTGCTCTACGAGGCCAACCGCGATGGTCACAACCTGCTGTTCGAGGGCGCGCAGGGCACGCTGCTCGACGTCGACCACGGCACCTACCCGTTCGTTACCAGCAGCAACTGCCTGGCCGGTGCCGCGAGCGCGGGGGCCGGGGTGGGTCCGCACACGCTGCACGCGGTGCTCGGCATCACCAAGGCCTACACCACGCGGGTCGGCAGCGGGCCGTTCCCCACCGAACTCGACGATGAGGTCGGCAAGCACCTGGCCACCAAGGGCAACGAGTTCGGCTCGACCACCGGGCGCGCACGCCGCGTCGGCTGGTTCGACGCCGCAGCGCTCAAGCGCTCGATCCAGATCAATGGCGTGACCGGCCTCTGCGTCACCAAGCTTGACGTGCTCGACGGGGTGGAGGACGTCCGCATCGCTGTCGGCTATCGCATGCCGGACGGTTCGGTGGCGGACATCCTGCCGGTCGGCGCCGAGTCGCTGCAGACCGTGGAACCGGTGTATGAGGAGATGCCCGGCTGGCGGGAGAGCACCCAGGGGGTGCGTGATTTCGATCGCCTGCCGACCAGCGCGCAGCGCTATCTGCGGCGCATCGAGGCGCTGTGTGAGGTGCCGGTGGACATGATCTCCACCGGTCCGGACCGCGACGAGACCATCCTGCTGCGTCACCCGTTCGCCACCTGAACCTCCCCGGCGGGCGGCTCAGGCAGCGCCGGTGAGGTGGCCGATCAGGCTTCGGCGGCCACCACCAGCTTGACCTCCACGACCACGTCCTGGTGCAGAGCCACGCTGACGGCGTGCTCGCCCAGGGTCTTGAGCGGACCCTCCGGCAGGCGCACGTTCATCTTCTCGACCGGGTGACCGGCCTTGCCCAAGGCTTCGGCGATGTCGGCGCTGGTCACTGAGCCGAACAGCTTGCCGTCGACACCGGCCTTCTGCTGCACGGTGACGATGATCTCGGCCATCGCCGCGGCCTGTGCCTGGGCGGCGCCCAGACGGGCGGCCTCGGCGGCTTCGAGTTCGGCACGCCGCGCCTCGAAGGCGGCGATGTTGGTGTCGGTGGCGCGCTTGGCCTTGCCCTGCGGGATGAGGAAGTTGCGGGCGTAGCCGTCCTTCACCTTGACGACGTCGCCCAGCTGGCCGAGGTTGACGACCTTCTCCATGAGGATGATCTGCATCTCGCGTCTCCTCAGTGCAGGTCGGTGTAGGGCAGCAGCGCCAGGAAGCGGGCGCGCTTGACCGCTTCCGACAACTGCCGCTGGTAGTAGGCGCGGGTGCCGGAGATGCGGGCCGGGGTGATCTTGCCGTTCTCGGTGATGAAGTCCTTGAGCAGTTCGACGTCCTTGTAGTCGATCTGTTCGACCTTCTCGGCTGTGAAGCGACAGAACTTCTTGCGACGGAACAGCGCCTTGGAGCCGCTGTCACGCTTCTTCTTGAAATCGCGAGCCATGTCTCGATGTCCTCTGGGTGTGGGGCGCTCAGGCCTCTTCGGCGGCGGCGGTCTCCGCGGCCGGGTTGGCGATGACGTTGCGCGACTTCTCTTCCTTCATCATCGGCGATGCTTCGGTGTGCGCCTTGTCCATGCGCACCGTGAGGTGGCGCAGCACGGCGTCGTTGAAGCGGAAAGCGTCCTCGAGTTCGGCGAGGACCGCCGCGGTGCACTCGATGTTCATCAGCACGTAGTGCGCCTTGTGGATCTTCTCGATCGGGTAGGCCAACTGGCGGCGGCCCCAGTCCTCGAGGCGGTGGATCCTGCCGCCGCCGTTGCCGACGGTGGCGCGGTAGCGCTCGATCATGCCCGGGACCTGTTCCGACTGGTCCGGATGCACGATGAACACGATCTCGTAGTGACGCATCGCATCTCCTTGTGGGTGTCAGCCTGCCGGTGCGAGACGGTCAGGCAAGGTGGGTCGGCCGGGGCCGACAAGGACTGCGCCGACAACCGGCACAGCAAAGCCCGAGAGTATGCGGCCTCGACGCGGCTGCTGGCAAGCGTATGGGGCGACTGGCGCAGGGCGGACTGGCGCAGGGCGGACTGGCGCAGCGCGCGTCGGCGACCCGGCAACGCTCGCGGTCCCTCAGGCCGGCAGGCGCCGCCGGGTCTCGGCCAGACAGATGCCGGCAGACACCGACAGGTTGAGGCTCTCCACGGTGCCGCTCATGGGGATGTGGGCCAGCAGGTCGCAGTGTTCGCGCGTCAGCCGGCGCAGGCCGCTGCCCTCGGCGCCCAGCACCCATGCCATGGGCAGCCGCAACTCGACCTCGTACAGCGGTCGTGAGCCCTCCATGTCGGCGCCGACGGTGAGGATGTCGCGCTCGGCGAGTTCCTCGAGCAGGCGGGCAAGGTTGGTGACCATGAGGTAGGGCACGGTCTCGGCGGCGCCGCAGGCGACCCGCGATACGGCCGGCGTGAGCCCGGCTGCGCGGTCCTTGGGCGCCACCACGGCGTGGACACCGAAGGCATCCGCCACCCGCAGGCAGGCGCCCAGGTTGTGCGGGTCCTGGCAGCCGTCGAGCACCAGCAGCAGCAGGCGCGCACCGGCGGCGTCGATCACCGCGTCGAGGTCATCGGCCAGCACCTGCGCCGACACCCGGGCCACCACGCCCTGATGCCGCGCGCCGCGCGTCATGCCATCGAGACGCTCGGCGGTGGCCGGATGCACGCGCACCCGGTGCTCGCCGGCCAGCGTGATCAGACCCTTGAGTCGCCCGTCGCGACGGTTGTCGGCGAACCAGAGCTCCAGCACCGAGGCGGGGTTCTGCCGCAGGCGCGCGGTGATGGCGTGGAAACCCCACAGCAGGGCATCAGTGGCCACGCCGGTCGCCTCTGCCCGTGGCTGCCTTGCTGCCGCGCCCGCGTCCCTTGCGGGTGCCGCCGGGCTCCGGCGGCACGGTCTCGGCCGCCGCTTCCTCCGCCGTCACCAGCGCGAAGTCGATGCGCGTGGTCTCCACGTCGGCGCGCACCACCTGCACCGTGAGGCGGTCGCCGAGGCGGAACTGTCGCCCGGTGCGCTCGCCCAGCAGGCGATGCCGCTCGGCCTCGTAGTGGAAGTAGTCGGCGCCGAGTTCGGAGATGTGCACCAGACCCTCGATGAACACCTCATCGAGCGTGACGAAGATGCCGAAGCCGGTCACCGCGCTCACGGTGCCGGAGAAGACCTCGCCGACACGTTCGCTCATGAAGGTGCACTTGAGCCAGTTGAGTACGTCCCGGCTGGCCTCGTCGGCACGCCGCTCGGTCATCGAGCACTGGTTGCCGAGCGCGTTCCAGTCGCCGGCGTCGTAGGTCTTCTTCTTCACCACCGCCTTGATGGCACGGTGCACCAGCAGGTCGGGGTAGCGGCGGATGGGCGAGGTGAAGTGCGCGTAGGCCTCGTAGGCGAGTCCGAAGTGGCCGATGTTGTCGGGGCTGTACACCGCCTGGCTCAGCGAGCGCAGCATCACCGTCTGCAGCAGGGCGGCGTCGGGCCGCTCGCGCACCTGGGCCAGCAGCTTGCCGTAGTCGGTGGCCGAGGGCTTGTCGCCACCGCCCAGGCCGAGCCCGAACTCGGCCATGAAGGCGCGCAGGTTCTCCAGCCGGTCGGGGGAGGGGCCATCGTGGATGCGATAGAGCGCCGGGTGTTCGGCACGCGCGAGCAGGTCGGCGGCGCAGACGTTGGCCGCCAGCATGCACTCCTCGATGAGGCGGTGGGCGTCGTTGCGCACCACCGGCACCACGCGCTCGATGCGGCCCTCGGGCGTGAACAGGATCTGCGTCTCGGTGGTCTCGAAGTCGATGGCGCCGCGCCGTGCCCGTGCGCCGAGCAGGGCCTTGAATACGCCCTGCAGGTTCTGCAGTTCCGGCAGCAGTCGCCGCGTGTCCTCGTCCAGCTCGCCGCCGGACAGGGCGTTCCAGACGCGCGTGTAGGTCAGCCGCGCCTGGCTGTGCATCGCCGCCGGGTAGAAGCGGTAGTCGCCGATCTCGCCCTTGCCGCTGATCTCCAGGTCGCAGACCAGGCACAGCCGGTCGACCTGCGGGTTGAGCGAGCAGAGCCCGTTGGACAGCACCTCGGGCAGCATGGGGATGACGCGCCGCGGAAAGTACACCGAGTTGCCGCGCGCCAGGGCCTCGCGGTCGAGCGCGTCGCCGGGCTGCACATAGTGGCTGACGTCGGCGATGGCCACCAGCAGCCGCCAGCCCTTGCCCTGCGGTTCGCACCATACGGCGTCGTCGAAGTCCCGCGCGGTCTCGCCGTCGATGGTCACCAGCGGCAAGGCCCGCAGGTCCTCGCGGCCCTTGAGGTCGGCCTTCTGCACGCCGAGTGGCAGGCGGTCGGCCTGGCGCGCCGCCTCGGCCGGGAACTGGTAGGGCAGGTCGTGCTTGCGCAGCGCGATCTCGATCTCCATGCCGGCATCGCCGTAGTTGCCGAGCACCTCGACCACTCGCGCGGTGGGCTCGGCGGTGCGTGAGGGCTGGGTCAGCAGTTCGACGCTGACCACCTGTCCCGGCCGCGCGCCGGCGTGCTGCCCCGGTGCGACGAGGATGTCCTGCGCGATGCGGCGGTTCTCCGCCGCCACGAACCAGAGGTCGTTCTCGCAGTAGATGCGGCCGACCAGGGTGCGGTTCTTGCGCTGCAGTACCTCGACGATGGCGCCTTCGGGCCGGCCACGGTTGTCGCGGCCCTTGATGCGGACCACCACCCGGTCGCCGTGCAGCACCTGATGCATCTCGCGCGGCGAGAGCCAGACGTCGGCGGAGCCGTCGTCGGGGATGCAGAAGCCAAAGCCGTCGGGGTGCCCCTCGACGCGGCCCGGCAGCAGATCGAGCTTGTCGAGCAGGCCGATGGCGCCGCGGCGGTTGCGCAGGATCTGGCCGTCGCGCTCCATCGCGGCAAGCCGGCGGCTGAACACCTCGAACTCGGCCGGGGTCACGCCGACCAGCTTGGCGAGTTGCACCTCGCCCAGCGGCACGCCCTGCTCACGCAGGGTCTGCAGGATGTACTCGCGCGAGGGCAGGGGGCTCTCGTAGCGCTGCTTCTCGCGGTCGAGGAAGGGGTCGCGCTCTCGCGGAGAGCCGCTCGCGGCAGCGCGCTTGGTGCGTCCGGAGGGGGGCTTCTTTGCGGCTGCGGCGGGGGTGGAGGGTCTGCTTCGGGGGGCGGCGGGATGCGCCGTCTTGCCCGCGGTCTTTTTTGCGGTCTTCATTGATTTCCGGTGGGTTCTTGTATAGTCTGCGCCCTCCTGAATGCCCAGGTGGCGGAATTGGTAGACGCACCAGGTTCAGGTCCTGGCGGTGGCAACACTGTGGAGGTTCGAGTCCTCTCCTGGGCACCAGAAGTCGAGCGCTAGGCAGCGCCTGCTCTCCGGCATCCCTGCCGTCTTCCGGGCTGGTATCGACCACGTTATCCGAGGTCTGACGCAACCGTGCAGCCGGAGTGTACGCCCCTTTGCGACCTGCCCCAGGAGTTTCCCCATCATCGGGGCCTGGTCCGCTCGTCCGAGACTGCCATGGATGGCAAGTTCCAGACTGCTCCGGAGTGCCTTCGACGCCTCTGGCCCGGCTCAGGCGAAGGCCGCTGACGTACAATCGGGGACCTTCCGCCGGGGCCGCCCGATGAGCATCAAGTCCGACAAGTGGATCCGCCGCATGGCCCGCGAGCACGGCCTCATCGAGCCCTTCGAGCCGTCCCTGGTGCGTGAGTTCGAGGGCCGCCGGGTGGTCAGTTACGGCACCAGCAGCTACGGCTACGACATCCGCTGCGCGCCGGACTTCCGTGTCTTCACCAACATCAACTCGACCATCGTCGACCCCAAGTCCTTCGACCCGGACAGCTTCGTCGAGATGCACGGCGACAGCTGCATCATCCCGCCCAACTCCTTTGCGCTGGCGCGCACCGTCGAGTACTTCCGCATCCCGCGCAACGTGCTCACCATCTGCCTCGGCAAGAGCACCTACGCACGCTGCGGCATCATCGTCAACGTCACGCCCTTCGAGCCGGAGTGGGAAGGCTACGTGACGCTCGAGTTCAGCAACACCACGCCGTTGCCGGCCCGCATCTACGCCGGCGAGGGCTGTGCACAGGTCATCTTCTTTGAGTCCGACGAGGTCTGCGAGACCAGCTACAAGGACCGCGGCGGCAAGTACCAGGGGCAGACCGGCGTCACGCTGCCCAAGATCTGAGCGGGTAGCGGTGGATGGTCAGATGGCCATCTGAGTGATGCGCTCTGTGCCCTCAGGCGCCATCATCAGGCATCCGCTCGGCATTCTCGGCTACGCTGCGCCTGGGTACCGTGTAGATACAGCGTAGATACACTCGAGTGTTCAGGTGGGTTATGCAAGCTACGATCCGCAAATGGGGAAACAGCCCCGCCGTACGTTTAAGCGCCAGCGCCCTTCGTGAGGCCGGCTACAGGCTCGACCAGCGCGTCGAGATCAAGGTAACCCCCGGACGGATCGTCATAGAACCGACGTCACCCCTCGAATATCGGCTCAGCGATCTGCTTGATGCCATCGCACCCGATAACTTGCATGAGGACATCGACTTCGGTGTGCCAGTCGGGCGAGAGTCGCTTTGACGCCACCGACCGATGTCCCCGCGTTGGGCGATGTGGTGTGGTTGCAGTTCGATCCGCAGGCTGGTCACGAACAGGCCGGTCACCGGCCGGCACTGGTGCTGAGCCCCGAGGCCTACAACCAGCGTACTGGCCTGATGCTCTGTTGCCCCCTCACTACGCGCCTCAAAGGCTATCCTTTTGAGGTTCTGACGGAGGTCGATGGTGTCGCTTGCGCTGTCCTCGCTGATCAGGTGAAGTCTCTCGATTGGCGTGTAGGTCGTGCAGAGCGCAAGTCACACGTGGGCGTTGAGGTCCTGCAGCAGGTCCGTGCCAAGTTCAGCGCCTTGCTCATGGGCGATTGACCATGGCCCGCCCCAGGACCCTCTACAGCTGCACCGAGTGCGGCGCCAGCTCGCCCAAGTGGCAGGGGCAGTGCCCGGGCTGCGGCTTGTGGAACACGCTGGTCGAGACCGTCGCCGAGCCGGCTGCGGGCGGCAGCCGCTTCGTCCCGCTCTCCGGCGAGGAGGGTGCCGCGCGCGTGGTCACGCTCGCCAGCGTCGAGGCGCGTGAGGAGGCGCGCACCGCCACCGGCATCGACGAACTCGACCGCGTGCTCGGTGGCGGCATCGTCCGGGGAGGGGTGGTCCTGCTCGGCGGCGACCCCGGCATCGGCAAGTCGACCCTGCTGATGCAGGCCGGCGCCCGGCTGTCGGCCCTCGGGCCGGTGCTCTACGTCAGCGGCGAGGAGTCGGCGCAGCAGATCGCGCTGCGCGCGCAGCGTCTGCAGGTGGACGCCGAACGTCTGCAGGTGCTCACCGAGATCCGCCTCGAGAGCGTGCTCGCCCGCCTCGCCGAGACGCGGCCGCTGCTTGCCGTGATCGACTCCATCCAGACCCTGTACTCCGACGCGCTCACCTCGGCGCCGGGCTCGGTGGCGCAAGTCAGGGAGTGCGCGGCGCAGCTGACCCGCTACGCCAAGCAGTCCGGAACCGCCATCGTGCTGGTCGGGCACGTCACCAAGGAGGGCGCGCTGGCTGGCCCGCGCGTGCTCGAGCACATCGTCGACACCGTGCTCTACTTCGAGGGCGACGCGCACTCCAGCTTCCGCCTGGTGCGTGCCATCAAGAACCGCTTCGGCGCCGCCAACGAACTCGGCGTGTTCGGCATGACCGAGCGCGGCCTCAAGGCCATCGGCAACCCGTCGGCGCTGTTCCTCTCCGGGCACGCCAGGCCGGTGGCCGGCACCGCCGTGCTCGCCACGCTGGAAGGCACCCGGCCGCTGCTCATCGAGCTGCAGGCCTTGGTCGATACCGCATACGGGTCGGCGCCCCGGCGGGTGTCGGTCGGCCTCGAGAACAACCGTCTGGCCCTGCTGCTCGCCGTACTGCACCGCCACGCTGGCATCGCCACCGCCGATCAGGAGGTGTTCGTCAACGCCGTGGGCGGGATGCGCGTCTCCGAGCCCGCGGCCGACCTGCCGGTGCTGCTCGCCATCGTCTCTTCCCTGCGCAACCGGCCGCTGCCGGCCGGGCTGATCGCCTTTGGCGAGGTCGGCCTCGCCGGCGAGGTGCGACCGGTGCAGCGTGGCCAGGACCGCCTGCGCGAGGCCGCCAAGCTCGGCTTCAGCCGCGCGCTGCTGCCCAAGGCCAATCTCGCCCGGCCGGCGGTGCCGGGCATCGAGGCGATCGGCGTCGAGCGTCTCGAGGACGCGTTGCAGGCGGCGTGGCAGGCTTGACTCCGGTGGACCAGCTCCCGCTCGCGCGACTCGCCGCCGCGGCCCCGGCCGATGCCGTGCGCGCGCTGGCCGAGGACATCGGCACCGGCGATGTCACCGCGCGACTGGTGCCGGCCGATACGGTGGCGCGTGCACGGCTGGTCTGCCGCGACCACGCGGTGGTCTGCGGGCAGCCCTGGGCGGAGGCGGTGCTGGCCGCGCTGGACCCGCGTCTGGCGGTGCGGTGGCGGGTGGAGGAGGGCGCGCGCGCGCAGCCCGGCACGGTGCTCGCCGAGTTCGAGGGGCCGGCCGCCGGTCTGCTCAGCGCCGAGCGCACGCTGCTCAACTTCCTGCAGACGCTCTCGGCCATCGCCACCCGCACCCGCAGCTTCGTCGACGCCGTGGCGCACACCCGCGCGCGCATCTGCGACACGCGCAAGACCCTGCCGGGTCTGCGCCTGGCCAGCAAGTACGCGGTGCGGGTCGGCGGCGGCTGCAACCAGCGTATCGGTCTGAGTGATGGCGCCCTCATCAAAGAGAATCACCTCCGCGCCGCTGGCGGCATCCGGCCGGCCCTGGCCGCGTTATACTGCACCGCAGCAAACGTCCCGCTGCAGGTCGAGGTGACTTCGCTGGACGAACTGCGACAGGCGATCGAAGCCGGGGCAACGAGGATCCTGCTCGACAACTTCCCCCTGCACCTGCTTCGCATCGCAGTGCAACAGTCCGGCGCCGTGGCCGAACTGGAGGCATCGGGCGGGGTCGCTCTGGACACGGTCCGCGACATCGCCGAGACCGGAGTGCACCGGATCTCGGTGGGGTCCCTGACCAAGGACATCGCCGCTGTCGACCTGTCGCTGCAGTTCTGGCCGTGGCCAGGATCGGGTTGAGGCGCTGCGTGGTGCGTCCCGGTCGGGCCCCGACGAAGCTTTCGACATCGCAGAGGAAAGGCCATGCCCCACACCAAGTTCGTCATCATCGGCCGCACCCGGGCCGGCAAGCAGTTCCGCCCCAGCGACTGGGCTGAACGGCTGTGCAGCCAGATCGCCAGCTTCTGCGACAAGTCGCGCATGACCTACTCGCCGCACATGAAGCCCGTGGTGGTGGAGGGTTTCCGCAGCGTGCTGGTCAGCGGCGAGTTCGAGCAGGCCGACCCTCGTGCCTGGCAGTTCGTGCTCGGCTTTGCGCGCGACAACGACCTCGAGGTCCGCGCCGAGGCGGTCTGTCAGGAAGCGCCGCCAGTGCAGGCCGAGCCCGGTGAGCCAGACCTGCCGTGGCCGGTGGCGGTGGAAGATGTGCCCTACGGCGCCATGCTGGCTTCCATCTACGCCGAGCGCGAGTCGCTGCCCGGGGCAGGCAACAGCGCCACCTGACCGCGTCGTGGGGCGACATGGCCCCGGGACAACAAAAAAGCCGCCCTCGGGCGGCTTTTTTGCGGTCAGGTGAGCGACCGGCTGATGAGCGTTCCGCTCAGGCCATCGCCTTGATCGCCGCCGACAAACGGCTCTTGTGCCGGGCCGCCTTGTTCTTGTGGTACACCTTCTTGTCGGCGAGGCTGTCGAGCGTGCTCACCGCAGTCTGGAACACCGCTCGGGCCGCGGCCTTGTCACCGTTCTCGATCGCGGCACGCACGCGCTTGATGGCGGTGCGGAACTCGGAACGGAGGCTGGCGTTGTGCTCGCGCTGGGCATCGTTCTGACGGGCGCGCTTGCGGGCTTGTGCGGTGTTGGCCATGTCTGCGGGGGTCCTTGCGGTCTTTGACCCGTCGCCGGGCCGGAAAAACCCGCGATAATACGCGCCGACCCCGCCGGTGGCAAGCACGCCCATGCCCCGCCGGCGCCCGACCCGCCGGCATCGCCGGCGCCTCCCCCCCGACTGGCGGCCGCATCGCATGAATCTCCTCAAGGCGCTGTTCACCGTCAGCAGCATGACGCTGCTGTCACGCGTGCTGGGCTTCGTGCGCGATGCGGTGATCGCCCGGGTGTTCGGGGCCGGCGCCGTCACCGACGCCTTCTTCGTCGCCTTCCGCCTGCCCAACCTGCTGCGCCGGATGTTCGCCGAGGGCGCCTTTTCGCAGGCTTTCGTGCCGATCTTCGCCGAGGTGCGCAACCGCCATGGCGAGGACGCAGCGCGCGCGCTGGCGGTGCGTTGCGCCGGCGCGCTGCTGCTGGTGCTGCTGCTGGTGACCGCGCTCGGGGTCCTGTTCGCGCCGGCCGTTGTGCTGGTCACCGCGCCTGGCTTCTCCGCCGACCCGGGCACCTTCGATCTCACCGTCGACCTGCTGCGGGTGACCTTTCCCTACATCCTCTTCATCTCGCTCACCGCGTTGGCTGCCGGCATCCTCAACAGCCACGGGCGCTTCAGCATCCCGGCACTGGCCCCGGCGCTGCTCAACCTCAGCTTCATCGTCGCCGCACTGTTCGTCGCGCCGCACCTCGAGCGGCCGGTGATGGCGCTGGCCTGGGGCGCGCTGGTCGGCGGCGTGCTGCAACTCGGTCTGCAGTGGCCGGTGCTGCGACACATCGGCTACGACCTGATGCCGCGCCTCGACCTCGCCGACGACGGTGTGCGGCGCGTCGCGCGGCAGATGGGGCCGGCGCTGTTCGGCGTCTCCATCGGCCAGATCTCCCTGGTCATCAACACCATCTTCGCCAGCTTCCTGGTGGTCGGCAGCGTGTCCTGGCTGTACTACGCCGACCGCCTGATGGAGTTCCCGACCGGTCTGCTCGGGGCTGCGCTGGGCACCATCCTGCTGCCCTCGCTGTCGCGGCACTTCGCCGACGACGACCGCGCCGCCTTCTCCACGCTCCTCGACTGGGGCCTGCGCCTGACCCTGCTGCTTGCCGCGCCCTCGGCGCTGGGTCTGGCGCTGCTTGCCACGCCGCTGGTCGCCACCCTGTTCCTGCACGGCGCCTTCACCGCCCACGACATGGAGATGACTCGACAGGCGCTCTGGGCCTACAGCGCCGGCTTGGTCGGGTTGATCATGGTCAAGGTGCTGGCGCCGGGCTTCTACGCCCGGCAGAACATCCGCACCCCGGTCAAGATCGGGCTCGCCACGCTCGGTGTGACGCAGGCTCTCAACCTGCTGCTGGTGGTGCCGTTCGGCCACGCCGGACTGGCACTGGGCATCGGGCTCGGCGCCTGCTTCAACGCCAGCCTGCTGCTCTACTTCCTGCTCAAGCACGGGGTCTACCGGCCCGAGCCGGGCTGGGCCCGCTTCCTCGCGCAACTGGCTTGCGGCCTGCTTGCGATGGGCGCTCTGCTCTGGTGGGCCTGCCCGCCTGCCGCCGACTGGGTGGCCATGGGCCTGCTCGAGCGTGCCCGGCATCTCTGCCTGCTGGTGCTCGCCGGCATGGCGGTGTACTTCCTCACGCTGTTCGCCGCCGGCATCCGTCCCATGCAGTATGTGCGTCGCGGCGCCCTGTGAGAGACTCGGCGGCATGACCAACAAGACCGGCATCGACCTCTACTCGCCCGCCGAGATCGTCGACAAACTGGAGAACGTCGGCGTGGTCAAGGCCAACCTGGCGTTCCGCGCCATGGCCATGCTCGGCCTGTTGGCAGGCGCGTTCATCGGCTTCGGCGGGCTGTTCTTCGTTCTCGTCACCAGCGACCCCGGCCTGCCATGGGCGATGTCGCGGCTAGTGGGCGGTGTCGCCTTCTCGCTCGGACTCATCCTCGTGGTGGTGGCCGGCGCCGAACTCTTCACCGGCAACACCTTCCTCGTCATGGCCTGGGCCGAGCGGCGCATCGACCTCGCGCTGCTGCTGCGCAACTGGGCCATCGTCTACGGCGCCAATGTCGTCGGGGCGCTGGCCATGGTCGGCCTGGTGTGGGCCTCGCATCATCCCGAGATGAACCACGGCGCCATCGCCGAGAACTATGTGCGCATCGCCGCCGCCAAGGTGTCGGCGCCGTTCTCTGCGATCTTCGTCAAGGGTCTGCTGTGCAACGCACTGGTCTGTCTCGCGGTCTGGCTGGCCTACGCCGGCCGCACCGTGACCGACAAGATCCTTGCCATCCTGTTTCCGGTGTCCGCCTTTGTCGCCGCCGGTTTCGAGCACTGCATCGCCAACTTCTACCTCATCCCCATGGGCCTGGTGCTGCATCTGGTGGACGGCGTCACGCCCGCCGGAGTGGCGGTCGAGGCACTCACGCTGCCGGCTGCTGCGATCAACATCCTCGCTGCCACCCTCGGCAACATCGTCGGCGGCAGCGTGATGGTGGCCGGGGTCTACTACGTCACCTTCCGCGGCGCGCCCCGCCTGCCACGTGGCTGATCCGGTGGCGGGCGCCACCGGGGCGGCCGCCAGACGGTCGTGAACCCCGGCGCAGCGCCAGCCGTCTCTGGCGAGATGGCCGAGGTCTTCGCGTCCGGCGGCCCGCTCTCGCGGCGCATCCCGGGTTTCCACGCGCGGCCGCAGCAGGTCGAGATGGCGCAGGCGGTGATGGACGCCATCGACGACCACAGCGTGCTGCTGGCCGAGGCTGGCACCGGCACTGGCAAGACCTTCGCCTACCTGGTGCCGGCGCTGATGTCTGGCGGCAAGGTCATCGTCTCCACCGGCACCCGGGCGCTGCAGGACCAGCTCTACCAGCGCGACCTGCCGGCGGTGCGCGACGCGCTCGGCCGGCCGGTCACGGTGGCGCTGCTCAAGGGCCGCAGCAACTACGTCTGCCATCACCACCTGCGGCGCACCCTGGCCGAGGGACTGCTCGATTTTGCCGAGCAGGTTCCACAGCTGCGGGCCATCGAGCGCTTCGCCGCGCGCAACGCCAGCGGCGACCGCGCACTGCTGGCCGAGGTGCCGGAGGATGCCCCGGTGTGGGCCAAGGTCACCTCGACCCGCGAGAACTGCCTCGGCAGTCGCTGCGAGGACCACGAGCGCTGCTTCGTCCTCAACGCCCGGCGCAATGCGCTCAAGGCCGACGTGCTGGTGGTCAACCACCACCTGTTCTTTGCCGACATCCTGCTCAAGGACGAGGGCGGCGGCGAGCTCTTGCCGGCCTGCAACACGGTGATCTTCGACGAGGCGCACCAGCTGCCGGAGACGGCGACGCTGTTCTTTGGTGCCAGCTGCTCCACCGCCCAGTTGCTCGAGGCGGCGCGCGAGGTGCGCGCGGAGCTGCGCGTGCTCGGCGACGACGACCCGCTGCTGAGGGCCGCCAGCCAGGCGCTGGAGCCGGTGTCGCGACGCTTGCGCGGCCTGCTCGGTGAGGCCGGGCAGCGCCTCACCCGCGCCCAGGCGCTCGACATCGCCGGTCTCCCGGCAGTGCTCGACGCCCTGCTCGACGCCCAACAGTCGCTGGCCGACCGCCTCGCCGCGGTGGCGGGACGCAGCGAGACACTGACCCAGTGCAGCGCAGCAGCGCAAGCCGGCGCCGCCGAGCTCGAGGCCTGGCGCGCCGGGCAGGGGGCCGACCGCGTGTTCTGGCTCGAGTGCGCCACGCAGTCGGTGCGCCTGCACCGCTCGCCGTTGTCGGTGGCGCCGCTGATGGCCGAGACCCTGCAGGGCAGCCGCCGCGCCTGGGTCTTCACCTCGGCCACCCTCTCGGCCGGCGGCGACTTTGCCCTGTTCCGCGAGCAGATGGGCCTCGCCGATGCCGTCGAGCGCCACTGGGAGAGCCCGTTCGACTACCCGCGTCAGGCCCTGCTCTACGTGCCGCCGGGGCTGCCCGAGCCATCCTCGCGCGACTACAACGCGGCCGTCATCGACACCCTGCTGGCGCTGCTGCCATTGAGCCGAGGCCGCGCCTTCGGCCTCTTCACCAGCCTGCGCGCGCTGCGCGAGGCGGCTGGCGCACTGCGCAAGCCCGGTGTCATGCCGTATCCGGTGCTGGTGCAGGGTGAGGCTCCGCGCCACGAGCTGCTGGAGCGCTTCAAGCGTTACGGCAACGCGGTCCTGCTGGGCAGCCTCTCGTTCTGGGAGGGCGTCGACGTGCGCGGCGATGCGCTCTCGCTGGTTCTCATCGACCGCCTGCCCTTCGCCCCGCCCGACGACCCGGTGCTGGCGGCGCGGCTCGAGCAGATCCGCCAGTCGGGGGGCAACCCGTTCAACGATTGCCAGGTGCCGCAGGCGGCGATCCTGCTGCGCCAGGGCGCGGGTCGCCTGATCCGCGACGCGACCGACCGCGGCGTGCTCGCCATCTGCGACCCGCGGCTGCTCGGCAGACCCTACGGGCGCCGGCTGCGCGAGGCCTTGCCGCCGATGCCGCTGGTGCGCGCCCTGGCTGACGTGGGTCAGTTCTTTGCCGCCGGCGCTCCGCCATCCTCGAGCCCGTAGCCTGATAGTGTTCGACTGCAGCGGCCGCTGCGGCCGGCTGTCGGCCGATACCCAACAGGAGGAGACATGGACCCGATCCCCGGCGAAGTCATGGGACTGCTCAAGGAGCTGCGCGCCCACCTCGCCAACTCCGGCGACCCCTGGGAGCGCCGGCGCGAACTGATCGTCGCCATCAACCAGCACGTCGAGGGTGGCGAGGCCGACCTCTTCGTCGGCACGGTGCGCGAGATGAGCCGCATCGGCGCGACCTACGCCAACCTCATCCAGACCCTGGCGCAGATGAACACCGGCCCGGAAGCAGCCGCGCGCATGAGCCAGCTGATGGCGCAGACCATGCCCACGGCAGCCTTCCTGATGCCCGGTGCCTTCAACCCGATGACGGCGTTCGGCCTGCCTGGCGCACAGCAGGCGTTCACGGCGCCCTTCGGCATGCCGGGTCCGGTCCCGGCGCCGGCCACGCCGACGGTACCCGGCATGGACTACTGGCGCATGGTCAGCGACTTCATGAACGCGCAGGCCACCTCGCTCAAGGCAGCCACCGCCGCCAGCGGCAGCTCAGGCGGCAACGACGCCAAGGCCGAGCCGCCCCCGGCCTGAGGCGGCCTCAGGCCAGCAGTTTGGCCAGGGTCTGGCGATACACCGCCGACAGTGGCTCCAGTTCGGCCAGCGCCACGCACTCGTCGATCTTGTGGATGGTGGCGTTGGGTGGCCCGAACTCGGCGACCTGCGGGCACCAGCGCGCGAGGAAGCGCCCGTCGGAGGTGCCGCCGGTGGTCGAGAGTTCCGCCTGCAGCCCGGTCACCTCATGGATCGAAGTGCGCAGCGCATCCACCAGCGCACCGGCCTCGGTGAGGTAGGGTGACCCTGGACGCAGCCAGGTCAGTGCAAAGTCCAGCCCGTGCGCGTGCAGGATGCGTTCGACGCTGGCCCGGAGTCCGTCCGCGGTGACCGCGGTGGAGTGACGGAAGTTGAAGTCGATCGTCACCTCGCCGGGGATGACGTTGGTCGCCCCGGTGCCGCCGTGGATGTTGCTGATCTGCCAGGTGGTCCTGGGGAAGTGCGCGTTGCCTTCGTCCCAGACTTCGCGCGCGAGCTGGGCGATGGCCGGCGCCACCTCGTGGATCGGGTTGCGTGCCAGGTGTGGGTAGGCGATGTGGCCCTGGATGCCGCGCACCGTGAGCCGCGCCGAAAGCGAGCCGCGACGGCCGTTCTTGATGGTGTCACCAAGATGCAGCGAGCAACTCGGCTCGCCGACCAGACAATGGTCGGCGCGCACACCGCGCGATTGCAGCGCCAGCACCACCTTCTCGGTGCCGTCGATGGCGTCGCCCTCCTCGTCGGAGGTCAGCAGCAGCGCGACCGATCCGCGCGGCTTTGGCTGCTCGTCATGGAGCGCTTCGAGCGCGGTCACGAAGGCCGCGAGGCCGGCCTTCATGTCGGCGGTGCCACGGCCGTACAGCAGTCCGTCGCGCACCGTCGGCTCGAACGGCGCGCTCTTCCACTGCTCTACCGGTCCGGTCGGCACCACGTCGGTGTGTCCTGCCAGAACCGTGAGCGTGGCGGTGTCGCCGGTGCCGTAGCCCTCGCGCAGCGCCCACAGGTTGTCGACCTTGCCAAAGCGCATGCGCTCCAGACGGAAGTCCATGCGCTCCAGACGCGCCGACAGCAGGTCGAGGCAGCCGGCATCGTCCGGCGTGACCGAGGGCCGCCGGACGAGGTCCTCGAGCAGGGTCCGCGTGGGCGTGTTCACCGCAGCGTGTCGCGCGGACTCAGACCGCGAACAGCGCGGCGTAGCGCTTCTCGGAGAAGCCGAGCTCCACCTGCCCGCCCTTCTCCAGCACCGGACGCTTGATCAGGGAGGGCTTCTCCAGCATCAGTTCGATGGCCTGCTCGGCGCCGGCCACCGCTTCCTTGCGCTCGGCCGGCAGCGCTCGCCAGGTCAGTCCTGCGCGGTTGCAGAGCCGTTCCCAGGGCACCTGCGCCAGCCATACCTCGAGTTGCTCGCGCGTCACGCCCTGCGACTTGAAGTCGTGGAAATCGTAGGCCTGTCCGTGCGCATCCAGCCACGCGCGTGCCTTCTGCACCGTGCCGCACTGGGTGAGTCCGTACATCTTCATGACCAGCTCCTCCTCGCAACCATGGGCCTGCTTCCACCGACCTGCGCGCGCGGCCGAGGTTCAGACGCCCCGCAGCAACTCGTTGATGCCGACCTTGCCGCGCGTCTTGGCGTCTACCTTCTTGACGATGACCGCACAGTACAGGCTGCACTTGCCATCGGAGGAGGGCAGATTGCCGCTCACCACCACCGATCCGGCCGGGATGCGGCCGTAGCTCACCTCGCCGGTCTCGCGGTCGTAGATCTTGGTGCTCTGGCCGATGTACACGCCCATCGAGATGACCGAACCCTCTTCGACGATGACGCCTTCGACCACCTCCGAGCGGGCACCGATGAAGCAGTTGTCCTCGATGATGGTGGGGTTGGCCTGCACCGGCTCCAGGACACCGCCGATTCCCACGCCACCTGAGAGGTGCACATTCTTGCCGATCTGTGCGCACGAGCCCACGGTGGCCCAGGTGTCGACCATGGTGCCCTCGTCGACGTAGGCGCCGATGTTGACGTAGCTCGGCATCAGCACCACGTTGCGGCCGATGAACGCGCCACGGCGCACGGCCGCTGGCGGCACGACGCGGAAGCCGCCGTCGCGGAAGTCGCGGCTCGAGTAGTCGGCGAACTTGCTCGGTACCTTGTCGAAATAGTTGGTGTAGCCGCCGCGCGTGAACTGGTTGTCCTCGAGGCGGAAGGACAGCAGCACCGCCTTCTTCAGCCACTGGTGGGTGACCCACTGCCCGCCGCTCTTCTCGGCGACGCGCAGGCGGCCGGCGTCGATGTCGGCCAGCACATGGTCGACGGCTTCACGCAGCTGCGAGTCGGCGTTGCGGGGGGTGATGTCGGCGCGGCGCTCAAAGGCCGCTTCGATGAGTTGCTGAACGTCAGACATGGGGCTCCTCGGGTTCTCGGTCGGTTTCGGGTGGATGGATGGCGATGGTCGCTCGCTGGCGCCGGCGGGTGCCCTGTGGGATCGGCGGCGCTGTGGCGAAGATGTCGGTCGATGCGATGTCCTTGGCGGGCTCCGTCGGTTGTCAGCCCGCCAGCCGTTGCCAGTGGCGGGCGATGCGGTGTGCGCCCTCGACGCAATCCTCCAGCGGCGCGACCAGCGCGACGCGGGCGCGGTTCGCGCCGGGGTTGATGCCATGGGCGCTGCGCGCCAGATAGCTGCCTGGCAGCAGCAGCACGTTCTCTTCGGCGAGCAGGGTCTTGACGAAGGTCTCGTCGCCGACCAGCGTCGGCAGCCACAGGTAGAAGCCGGCGTCCGGGCGCTCGACACCGGTCACCGGCCCGAGGATCGGCAGCACGGCGTCGAACTTGGCCTTGTACAGAGCCCGGTTCTCGCGCACATGCGCCTCGTCCTGCCAGGCCGCCGCGCTCGCCGCCGCCACCGTCTCGCTCATCGCACAGCCGTGGTAGGTGCGGTACAGGAGGAGACCGCGCAGCAGTTCCGCCGCGCCGATGACGTAGCCGGAACGCAGCCCGGGTGCATTCGAGCGCTTGGACAGCGAGCCGAACACCAACAGCCGGCGGTAGTCGCCGCGGTCGAGCACCTGTGCCGCCTGCAGCGCACCGAGCGGCGGGTGGCCCTCGTCGAAGTAGATCTCGGAATAGCACTCGTCCGAGGCGATGACGAAGTCGTGCCGGTCGGCGAGTTCGAACAGCGTCTGCCAGAAGTCGAGGTCGAGCACCGCTCCGGTGGGGTTGCCCGGCGAACAGACGTAGAACAGTTCGGTGCGCGCCCAGACCTTAGCGGGCACGCTGCCGAGGTCGGGCACGTAGCCGCTCTGCGACAGGGTGTTGAGGTAATACGGTTCGGCGCCAGCCAGCAGGGCGGCGCCCTCGTAGATCTGGTAGAAGGGGTTGGGTGACATCACCACCGGCCGGCGCCCCGGGCCGTTGCCCGAGGGCGGCGCGACCACCGCCTGTGCGACGGCGAACAGGGCCTCGCGGCTGCCGTTGACCGGGATCACCTGGGAGCCGATGTCCAGCGGCAGCAGTCCATAGCGCCGCTGCGCCCAGTCGGCGATGGCCCGTCGCAATGCTGCCGGCCCCTGCGTGCTCGGGTAGTTCGAGAGCGCCCTGAGGTGTGCCGTGATCGCCTCGCCGATCAGTGCCGGCGTGGCATGGCGCGGCTCGCCGATCGAGAGATTGACGCGCGGCAGGCCGCTGCGCTCCGGTACGCCGGCGGTCAGCGCCGCGAGCTTCTGGAACGGATAGGTCTGCAGGGTGTCAAGGCGGGGGTTCAAGGCGACGGCGGGTCTCGAGGGTCCGCATGGCGTGGCGGGCCTGCGATTATAGGGGGGTGGCAGTGGGCGGCATAGGCGCATCGACGGGGCAGCGGCCGGGAGGGGGAGAGGGTGCGGTAGTGGTCGCCGCGCTGCTCACCGGTGCCGCGGTCTGGGGCATGGTCTGGTACCCCTACCGTGCGCTGGAGTCGGCGGGCTTCTCGTCTACCGCATCGACTGCACTCACCTACGCCATCAGCCTGGCCCTCGGGGTCGCGCTGTTCGGTCCCCGCCTGCGCGAACTCCGCCAGCACTGGCGGGCCGCCCTGCTGATCGCGCTCACCGCCGGTTGGACCAATCTCGCCTATGTGCTCGGCATGGTCGGCGGCGAGGTGATGCGGGTGCTGTTGCTGTTCTATCTGGCCCCGCTATGGACCGTGATCCTGGCCCGGGTGGTGCTTGGCGAGCACCTTACGGTGCGCTCCGGCCTCCTGGTCGGACTGTCGCTCGCCGGGGCTTTGGTCATGCTCTGGCCGGAACAGGGCCTGCCCCTGCCGGCGAACGCCGCCGAGTGGCTCGGCATGACCGGGGGCATGAGTTTCGCGGCCATGAACGTGCTTTCGAAGGGTGCTGAGCGCGTCAGCATCGAGACCAAGTCCCTGTCGACCTGGGCGGGCGTTCTCGTGGTCTCTGCCCTCTGGCTGGCGGTCGGAGGCGGCAGCTGGTCGGTGCCCCAGGCGGCATGGCCCGAGTGGCTGGTGCTTGCTTTGCTGGGCGTGGTGATGTTCGCCATCACCGTGATCATCCAGTACGGCATTGCCCGTGTCCCGGCCAACACCGCGATCGTCCTCTTCCTGTTCGAACTGGTGGCGGGTGCGGTGTCCTCGGCGCTGCTCTCCGACGAGACCTTGCGTCCGCAGGACTGGCTGGGTGGGGCACTCATCGTCGCGGCGAGTCTGGTGGCAGCGATGCGGCGGTCGGCGCCGGCGGGGGGGGCTAGAATGAGGGCATGAACGCACCGCTCGGTCCTGCCGCGCCCATCGTCGCGGACACACCGCTGACCATCGCCGGCACAGCCTACCGCTCGCGCCTGCTCATCGGCACCGGCAAGTACCGCGACTTCGAGGAGACGCGGCGCGCGGTCGAGGCGAGCGGGGCGCAGATCGTCACGGTGGCGATCCGCCGCACCAACATCGGTCAGGATCCGGCGCAGCCGAGCCTGCTCGACGCGCTGCCGCCTGATCGCTACACCCTGTTGCCCAACACTGCGGGTTGCTACACCGCCGAGGACGCGCTGCGCACGCTGCGCCTGGCGCGCGAGTTGCTGGACGGCCACCGGCTGGTGAAGCTCGAGGTGTTGGGTGACCCGCAGTCGCTCTACCCCAACGTGGTCGAGACCCTCGCCGCCGCCAGGGTGCTGGTGGCCGAAGGCTTCGACGTCATGGTCTATACCTCCGACGACCCGATCGTCGCCGAGCAGCTGCAGGACGTCGGCTGCTGCGCAGTGATGCCCTTGGCCAGCCTGATCGGTTCGGGCATGGGCATCCTCAACCCCTGGAATCTGGAGATCATCCTGTCGCGCCTGTCGGTGCCGGTGATCGTCGATGCCGGTGTCGGCACCGCCTCGGACGCCGCCATCGCCATGGAGCTCGGCTGTGCGGGTGTGCTCATGAACACCGCCATCGCGCAGGCGCGCGACCCGGTGCGCATGGCCCGCGCCATGCGCCTCGGCATCGAGGCCGGCCGCGAGGCCTTCCTCGCCGGTCGCATGCCGAAGAAGGTCTACACCGCCAGTCCGAGTTCGCCCACCAGCGGCCTCATCGGTTCGTGACCGACCTGCCGCCGAAGCGCCGGCTGGCGTTGCCGAGGCCCTACACGGCGAGCGCCGACGGCCACCGCGTGGTGCGCAGCTTCGTGCTGCGCCAGGGGCGCGTCTCCAATGCCCAGGCACGCGCCGTCGAGGACCTGCTGCCACGCTACGGCATCCCGTTCCAGGGCACGCCGCTGGATCTTGCCGCAGTGTTCGGCGCCGGGCGTCCGGTGGTGCTGGAGATCGGCTTCGGCATGGGCGAGACCAGCGCGCTCATCGCCCGGTCGCGCCCCGATACCGGCTTTCTCGGCCTCGAGGTGCATACCCCCGGGGTCGGCAACCTGCTGCAGATCCTCGCCCGAGAGGGCATCGGCAATCTGCGCATCGTCCAGCATGATGCAGTGGAGGTGCTGGAAGCCATGATCGCGCCGGCGAGTCTGGCGGGGGTGCACGTCTTCTTTCCCGATCCCTGGCCGAAGAAGCGGCACCACAAGCGGCGCCTGGTGCAGCCACCGCTGGTCGATCGCATCGCCAGCCGGCTGGCGGCGGGTGGCTACCTGCACCTTGCCACCGATGTCGACGACTACGCCGAGCAGATGCGGGACGTCGTTGCTGCGAGTGGCCGGTTCACCGCCTTCACGGCTGAGGAGGCCGCAGCGCATCCGGCGCGCCCGGCGACCCGTTTCGAGCAGCGTGGCGTCCGGCTCGGCCACCAGATCCACGACCTGCTGTTCCGCAAGGTCGATCTTCCGGCCGATTGATCGGGTCGCGCTGCTAGTCCAGAGCCTGGTAGCGCACGGCGAGGATCTCCAGATGCCGGTCGCCTGCCGGCGTACGCAGCGTCACCTCATCGCCTTCGCGTGCGCGGATCAGTGCGCGCGCCACCGGGGACACCCAGCTGATGCGGCCGCGTCCGGCGTCGGCCTCGTCGATGCCGACGATGCTGACCGTCTGCTCGTCGCCAGAGTCGCTGTCGAGCAGGTCGACAGTGGCCCCAAAGAACACCTGATCAGTGGCTTCCCGCGTCGTCGGGTCGACCACCTCGGCGTTGTCCAGTCGTCGGCCGAGAAAGCGCAGGCGCCGGTCGATCTCGCGCAGGCGCTTCTTGCCGTAGAGGTAGTCGCCATTCTCCGAACGGTCGCCGTTGCTGGCGGCCCAGGCTACGGTCTCGACCAGCCGTGGACGTTCCTCCTTCCACAGATGGTCGAACTCCGCCTGCAGCCGGGCGTGACCGGCTGGTGTCATGTAATTGCGGCTGCCTGCCGGCACCGGGTTCGCGTCGGCGAACTCGTCCTCGTCGTCCGGCGGCGTGTCCTCCTTGAAGAAGGCCTTGCTCAAGCCAAACCCTCGCCGGCACTAGGTGCCGGTCTTGCCCACGCTCAGGGTGGAGGAGAAGGTGAGGTCCTTGGAGTCGACCACCTTGGCCGTCAACTCGCTGCCGCCGCCCTGCGGCACGAAGTAGAAGCGGAAGTTCGGGTTCTCGCTGATCGAGAAGTCGACGTCGGCGCTCATGATCACCTTGCCGCCGTATGCCACCTCGACGTGGCGCACGAAGTGTGGCGGCACGTAGAGGCGCGTCACCTGATCCATCTGCATCCCGGAGTTGTTGGGGTGCGACACCATCACCTGCGCCAGCGTCGGCTTGCCCTGCTGCAAGTCGCCCTCGAGCTTGAACTTGACTTTGCCCAGACGCGCCAGTGCCGCTTCCAGGTCCTTGCCGGCCGGTGCCGAGCAGCCGCCGGCGGCGCGCACGAACTTGCGAGCCATGTGCAGGCCGCCATCATTGGTCTCGGCGATGACACGCACCCACGTGTACTCCTCGAGGCGGATCCGCGTCTCGATGTCGGCGCGACCGGACTCCGGCGTGAGTTCGAAACTGGCGGCGATCGGCGTCGGGTTGCGATCGACCACCAGCCACATCTTGCGGATGTAGCGCTTGTCGCTCTGGTCGGCCTTGGCCTTGAGGCCGATCGGCACTACCGCAGCATCCTCGGCGCGGAACGGGGCGTCGAGTTCGACCACGTCACCGAGGTTGTCGGCGATCGGCCGGTCGGCGAACAGGTAGTTGCGGATGCCAGCCCACTGCTCGGTCTCGGCCGAGGGCTCATCCGCCGCGGCTTGGGCAGCGATCGGCAGCAGGGCCACGCAGGCGAGTGCAGCCGCCAGTCTGGCGAGTCGTCGGGTGAGGCCAAGGATGCGTTGGATCGTATACATGTCAGCATGCTCCTGCAAAGGACTCATCCCGGAGACCATTCCGGGACCATGGGTTCGAGTCAGTCCTCCCACTCGAGTTCCGAATAGGCGGCAGTGACGTTGCGGCGGTGATAGAGATCGGTCATCGCCCAGCCCGAAGGCGCCGCCAGTGCGGCGACCGCCTGCTGCAGCGTTTGATGCCGGCGCAGCGCATCGCGCACGCCATCGCGCAGCGCCGTGAGGTAGCCGGATTGCGCATCCCAGCCGCTGCCGTCGGTGACCGGGCCGTGCCCCGGGACCGTGCGCTCGACGCCGAGCGCACGCAGGGTCTGCATCTGCTCGAGCCATCCGCCGAGGTTGCCATCCAGCACCGGAAGGTGCCGGACGAACAGCAGGTCACCGGCGAACAGGGTGCGAGTGGCTTCGTCATAGACCGTCAGGTCGTGGTCGGTATGCGCCGTCCGCCACGTTCGCAGCAGCAGGCGGCGGCCACCAAGGTCGATCACCGTCTCGCCGCGCACCGTCTCTTCCGGCACCGGGATGGCAGGCGGCGACTCCAACCCCAGCTGGCGCTGGGCCAGCGCCTGGTAGGTTGTTCGGCGAGCCGCCACCGCGGCGGGGAGACGCTCGGCGGCCAGTTGTCGCGCCGGAGCCAGCGCGCCAGCCAGGGCCGTCAGGCCGAGCAGGTGGTCGGGGTGGCCGTGGCTGACGATGACTGCGCATACCGGCAAGGCGCTATGCCGGCGCACTGCAGTTGCTGCGGCACGCCCGGTGGCATCGCTGCCGCCCGTGTCGATCACCGCCACGCAGCGTTCGCCAACCACGAATCCCCAGTTCGAGGTGTCGCCGGCGTTGTCACGCGCAGCCTCGGCGACCTGCCCGATGTGCACGAACACGCCCGGTGCGACCTCTTGTACTGCATCAGGCGGGGGCGCAGCGGCGGTGAGCAGGAGCGCAGCGGCAAGCGAGCTGCAGGCGCGGGTCCATGCGCCGACCCGGTTCGCGGCCGGTGCAGCGCCCGTGGCAGGCGCGCGCTCGCTCGAGGCAGCCTGCTCGGGTGGTGGGAAACGCCAGCGTGACATGCCGCGGAGTCTATCGCCACACAGGGGGCTCGGGACCCGCTTTGTTACACTCACGCGTGTCAACCCTTTGTTCCTCCAAAGGCTGCCCGATGCCTTCACCCGTCGCATCTCCATCCGCCGAACGTCCGCCCGTTGGCGAGCCGCACCGCATCGTCATTGTCGGTGGCGGGGCTGGCGGGCTCGAATTGGCGACGCGTCTGGGCGACTCGCTGGGGCGCCGCAAGCGCGCCGAGGTCACGCTCATCGACCGCTCGCGCACGCACCTCTGGAAGCCGCTGCTGCACGAGGTCGCGGCGGGCAGCATGGACCTCGACGACCACGAACTCGAGTACCTTGCGCAAGCCCGTTGGCACCACTTCAAGTACCGGCTCGGCGCGCGGGCAGGCATCGACCGGCAGCAGAGGCTGGTCAAGCTGGCGCCGGTGTTCGACGACGAAGGCGAGGTCATCATCGAGGCGCGTACCGTGCCCTACGACACCCTGGTCATCGCCATCGGCTCGGTGTCCAACGACTTCGGTACGCCCGGTGTCGCCGAGCACTGCATCTCGCTCGACACCCAGGCGGATGCCGAGCGCTTCCACAAGCGCCTGATCAACAACTGCATGCGAGCCCAGGCACAGCGCACGCCGCTGCGTCCGGGACAACTCTCGGTGGCCATCGTCGGCGCCGGCGCCACCGGCGTCGAGCTTGCCGCCGAACTGCATCGTACGGTGCGCGAACTTGCCGCCTTCGGTCTCGACCGCATCGACCCGTCGCGCGACATCCAGATCACCATCATCGAGGCGGCACCGCGCATCCTTGCCCAGCTCCCTGAACGTCTGGCCGATTCGGCCATGGGCCTGCTCGCCTCCCTCAAGGTGCAGGTCATGACCGGCGAGAAGGTGGTCGAGGTGACCGCGGAAGGGGTGCGTACCGCCAGTGGCACCTGGGTTCCCGCCCGCCAGGTGGTCTGGGCTGCCGGTATCAAGGGCTCCCCCATCCTCGCCGGTCTCGACGGGCTCGAGGTGACCCGCAACAACCTGTTGGTCGTCACACAGACCCTGCAGACGACGCGGGACCCGGACATCTTCGCGCTCGGCGATTGCGCCGACTGCCCGTGGCCGGAGAAGGCCAGCCTGGTGCCTCCGCGCGCGCAAGCCGCGCACCAGCAGGCGAGCACCTTGCTGAAGACCCTCAAGCGCCGGCTCGAGGGCCGCCCGGCGGTGGAGTACCACTACCGTGATTTCGGCTCCCTGGTCAGTCTCGGCGAGTACAGCACCGTCGGTTCCTTGATGGGCAGTCTGCACCGCGGCACCCTGATGCTCGAGGGCGTGATCGCCGGCCTGATGTACAAGTCGCTGTACCAGATGCACCTCGTCGCGCTGCACGGCTGGGTCAAGGTAGCGCTCGATACACTGGCTCGCAGCATCACGCGTCGCACTGAGCCGCACATCAAGTTGCACTGAGGCGGAGCGGATCGAGATGCGCTCGCCGCGCGGGCACGTGCAGAGCCGGTCGGCAGAGACCGCAGCGCCGGTGAAGCGCGGGCGGATGCGCGCTGCCTGGACGCTCGCCACGCTGTTGCCTGTGCTGCTGGGGTCTGCCTGCGCGTGGAAGACCTATACCGCGGCTCCGCTCGACCTCGCTGCCGCCGATGCGGCTGCCCTTGAGCGTCGCCTCGACGATGCGCGCACGCGCTCAGTACTCGAGGCGAATGGCGTCGATCTGCGCGACTGGCCCGGACTGGTCTGGACCCGCGAGACGCTGCTGCTGGCGCTGCTCGACCGCCATCCCGACATCCTCGCTGCGCGGGCGAGGGTGCTTGCCGCCCAGGCTCGGGTCCCGGCCGTGCAGCAACCTGTGAACCCGGATCTGTCGACCCGGCTTGAGAACCACTCGGACCGCGGCGGCGTATCGCCATGGAGCATCGGCGCCGGTCTGCAGTTCGCGTTCAATACCTGGCCGCTGCGCTCGGCGCAGGGTGCCGTGGCGAGTGCCGAGGCGGAGGATGCCGCGGTCGCCGCAGGCGAGGTGACATGGCGGCTCTACCGGCTGCTCGGCGAGGCACTGCTCGCGGTGCAGGCCGCCAGCGAGTCTGCGGTACTGGCAGGCGACGCACTGGCTTTGGCGCAGGCGCGCGTCGAGAGTGCCGAGGTGCGTCAGCGCTACGGCGCCGCCTCCGCACTCGAGGTACAACTCGCCCGCGAGGCACTGCTTGCAGCGCGTCGCGAACAAGCCGCGGCCAGCGCTGCGGCGAGCATTGCGCAGGCGCAACTCGGGCAGGCGTTGGCCTTGCCACCCGGCGCACTCGAAGCGGTCCGTCTGTCGCCATGGCCGATGGTCCCGCCGCGCAAGGACTTTGAGGGTGCCGGTCCCGACGCCGCGCGCGCGCGCGCTGTCGCCCTGCGCAACCGCCTCGATCTGGCGCGCGAGATCGCGCTCTACCAGGTTGCCGAGGCCAACCTGAGGGTCGAGGTCGCGCGTCAGTACCCGCAGGTGCGGCTTGGGCCGGGCTTGGTCTGGGACCAGGGCGACCGCATCTGGCAGATCGGTCTGTCCTTGCCTCTGGCGCTGCTCCAGCGCAACGAGGCTGGCATCGCCGCCGCCGAGGCGCGGCGCTCGGCGCAGGCGCAGCAGGTACTGGCACGGCAGACGGCGGTGGCCGGCGAGGTCGAGTCGGCGCGTCAGCGGCTTGCCGCCCAGGCCCGCCCACTGCTCGCAGCGCGCGACGAGTCGGCCGCGGCGGCAGAGCGCGTCCGGTTGGTGCAGGGGCAGTTCGACGCCGGCGCGGCCGATGCCGCGACCCTCATCGCAGCCCGAGCGGTGGCCTTGCAGGCGCGCCGACTCGAGCAGGACACCATGGTGGCGTGGCGGCAGGCACAATGGATGCTCGAGGCCGCGCTGCAGTCGCCCCTGCCCAGTGGCGCGGTGCCCGCGGACCCACCCGGCGACGGTCCGGCCAGCGATGCCGCGGGTGGTCTGGGGCTCGTCCACCCTAAGCCCTGACCGCCCCTCCATCCTCGCCGCCGATGCCGACCCGTTTCCGCTCCATCCTGCTGATCGTCCAGGCCGCCGTCATCATCGGCCTGCTGTGGGCGCTGGCCCTGCTTGGTCGCGACGAGTACCAGGCCGACAGCGGCGAGCAGGCACTGAGCGCGCCGCCGGCCCGCGTCGTCGGCGAGCGCGTCGTCATCGCCGCCGACGCCCAGCGTGCCGCAGGCATCGTCGTGCAGAGCCCGGCCCCGGCCGAGTATCGCGCCGCACAGCGCTACTTCGGGGTGGTCGCCGATGGCCGCAGCCTGGTCGATGCGCGGCAACGCTACCTGGCCCTCGGCACGCAAGTGGCGGCCGCCGAGGCGCAGCTGACGCAGCGTCGTGCCGAGCTCGGGCGGGTCCAGGCGCTGTTCAACGAGGGCCGCAATGCCACCGCGCGCGAGGTCGAACTGGCACAGGCTGCGCTCGCGACCGAGGAACAAAGGCTGAATGCACTGCTCGGCGATCGCCGTGCGGTGATCGATGCCCTGCGTGTGGTCTGGGGCGAGGCAATGGCCGATCGGCCGGGCGACAGCGGCAGTCTGCTGGCGAGAGCCGCCGCCCACCAGGTGGAACTGATCCAGTTCGTTCTGCCGGCCGGCGCCGACCCGCGCAACACCGATTGGCGGGTGAATGTCGCCGCAGCGGAGTCCAAGGGGGTCGCGGCGACCCTTGTCGGCCGCTCGCCGCAGACCGTGCCGGGGCTGCAGGGTGACACTTGGCTGCTCGCGGTGCCGACCGCCGGGCTTCCCGCAGGGGCCCGCGTGCGCGTGCTCGCCGGCAGCAGTCAAGGTGTGCGTGGGGTGCGCGTTCCACCCTCGGCGGTGGTGCGCTTTGGCGGCAAGGCCTGGGTCTACGTGCGTGTCGCGCCCGACCAGTTCGAGCGTCGCCCTCTGGCTGCGGACCGGCCGCTGGCGGATGGCCTGTTCAGCGACACCCTCGCGCCCGATGCGCAACTGGTGACCGCTGGTGCGCAACTGCTGCTGTCCGAAGAGTTCAAGTTCCAGATCAAGAACGAGAACACCGACTGAAGCCGCCGCCGCGCCACCCGAATGCTCGCCGCCCTCGTCCGCTTCAGCATCCGCAACCCTGGTGCGATCCTCGCCATCGCGCTCGCGGTGCTGGTCTACGGGATCTATTCGGCGCGCACCGCCCGGCTTGACGTATTCCCCGAGTTCTCGCCACCGCAGGTAGTCATCCAGACCGAGGCGCCGGGCTTCTCCGCCGAACTGGTGGAGACCTTGGTGAGTCGGCCCATCGAGGCAGTGCTCAACGGCACGGTGGGTGTTGCCAGCCTGCGCAGCCAGTCGATCCCGGGCCTCTCGGTGGTGACCTTGATCTTCGACGACAGCAGCGACGTCTACCGCAACCGTCAGCTGGTAGGCGAGAAGCTGGCCCTGCTTGGCAACCGGCTACCAGCCGGTGTCGCGGCACCCAACATCACGCCGCTGACGTCTTCCGCCAGTTCCACCCTCGGCATCGGTCTCACCGCCACCGACCGCGACCTGATGGATGTCTACGACCTCGCACAGTGGACGGTGAGGCCTCATCTGCTGTCGGCGCCCGGTGTCGCCGATGTCAATGTGTTCGGTGGCAAGGTGCGGCAGTGGCAGGTCCAGTTCGACCCTGATTCCCTGCTGCGCCACAACGTCAGCGTCACCGAGCTCACCGATGCCGTGCGCCGTGCCAGTGCACTGCGTCCGGGTGGCACGGTGGAGGGTAGCAACCAGCGCATCATCGTTACCAGCGAGGGGCAGCTGACGCGGGCCGCCGAACTCGCGCAGGCCGTGCTCACGCTGCGCAACGGCCAGGTGGTCCGGCTCGGTGACGTGGCGAGGGTGGCCGAGGCGCCGGCGCCGTCGATCAGCGCAGCGACCATCAACGGTACGCCCGGGGTCTTCCTGATGGTGCAGGGCCAACTCGGGGCCAACACCTGGGCGACCACGCAGGCGGTCGAGGAGCGCCTCGACCAGCTGCGCCCGCTGCTTCTGCGCGAGGGCCTCACCGTGCACACCAACCTGTTCCGGCCGGCCAACTTCATCGACACCTCGATCGGCAACGTCGGCCGCGACATCCTCGTCGGCTCGGCACTGGTGGTGGGTGTGCTGTTCCTCTTCCTGTTCAACGCGCGCACCGCTCTTGTCTCGGCGACCGCCATACCCCTCTCGCTGCTGACCTCGATCATCGTGCTGGTGGAGCAGGGCGTCTCGCTCAACATCATGGTGCTGGGCGGCCTGGTCATCGCTCTCGGCGAGGTGGTCGACGACGCGATCATCGACGTCGAGAACATCTTCCGCCGTCTGCGCGAGAACCGCGCCGTGACCGATCCCCGCCCCGACTGGCAGGTGGTGCTGGATGCCTCGCTCGAGGTCCGCTCCTCGGTGATCTACGCCACTTTCATCGTCTGTACCGTGTTCTTCCCGCTGCTAACGCTGTCCGGTGTGGCAGGGCGCCTGTTCGAGCCGCTCGGCCTTGCCTACATCTATGCCTTGCTGGCTTCGCTGCTGGTGGCGCTCACCGTGACCCCGGCACTCTGCTACCTGCTGCTCGCCCGCGGTGTGCCGCTGCGCAGCGAGGACCCACCGGTGATCGCATGGCTGCGTGCGCGCTACCTCGGCTGGCTGCGCGGCATCGAGGGTGCCGCGCAGCCGGTGGTGCTCGGCACCCTTGGCGTCGTACTGCTGGGTCTGGCGAGTCTGCCGCTGTTCCGCATCGAGTTCGTGCCGGAGTTGCGCGAGGGCCACTACATCGTGCACATGACGGCCATCCCGGGCACCTCCGAGGCCGAGTCGCTGCGCATCGGCCGCCGGGTGACCGACGCCATCGGCAGCGTTCCCGGCGTGCAGTCGGTGACGCAGTGGGTCGGGCGCGCGCAGAACGGCGCCGACACCTTTGGCATGCACTACTCGGAGATCGAGGTCGAGATCGGCCCGCTGCCCGCCGAGGAGCAGGCGCGGGTGCTCGACGGCATCCGCGAGAGGCTCACTACGGTCCCCGGCAAGCCGGGTGTGGCGCCGTTCCCGGGCGTGAGTTTCGGCGTCAACACCTTTCTTGCCGAGCGCATCGAGGAGACCGTCTCCGGCTACGCGGCGGAGTTCGTGGTCGAGATCTTCGGCAGCGACCTCGACCTGCTCGACCGCGATGCGGCCGCCGTCGCCAAGGTTCTGCAGGGCATCCCGGGCGCACGCGACGTCACCATCCAGTCGCCGCCCGGCACGCCACAGATGGTGTTCCGCGTCGATCCGGTGCGGCTCTCGGAGCGCGGACTGCAGATGGTCGAGGTACTCGATCTGCTGCGCACCTTCTATGGCGGCGTCGAGGCCGGCCAGGTGGTGGAGCAGGGTCGCACCGTGCCTCTGGTCGCCATCGCCGCGCCCGAACATCGCCTTGCACTCGAGCGTGCCGGCCAGCTGCGCTTCCAGTCGCCGGACGGCAGCCTGTATCGGCTCGCCGACGTCGCCGAACTGGCCCAGGTCAATGGCCGCAGCAAGATCCTGCACAGCGGTGGCAAGCGCGTACAGACCGTCACCTGCAATATCTCCGGGCGCGATGTCCCGAGCTTCCTGCGCGAGGTGCGCGAGGCGGTGGCTGCCGAGGTACAGCTCGCCGCGGGCAACTACCTGGCCATCGGCGGCGATGCCGCAGCGGCGGCCAAGGCGCGCAACGACCTGCTGGCGCACACCGTGCTGGCAACGGTCGGTGTGCTGCTACTGCTCTATCTGGCGCTCGGCAGTGGCCGCAACCTGCTCATCACTCTGCTCAACCTGCCGTTCGCACTGATCGGCGGCGTGCTGGCGGTGGTGCTTTCGGGTGGCTGGCTTTCGATCGGCTCGCTGGTCGGTTTCGTCACCCTGTTCGGCATCACCCTGCGCAACTCGATCATGCTCATCTCGCACTATCAGCATCTGGTCGAGGTCGAGGGGCATCGGTGGGATGTCGCCACCGCCCTGCTCGGTGCTTCCGAGCGTCTACCCTCGATCCTGATGACGGCCATCGTCACCGCACTCGGCCTGATGCCTCTGGTCATCGGCAGCGGCGAACCGGGGCGCGAGATCGAGGGCCCGATGGCGAGCATCATCGTCGGCGGTCTGGTGACTTCCACCATCCTCAATCTGCTCATCCTGCCAGCGGTGCTGCTGCGCTTCGGCCGCTTCGGCAGCGCGCGACCCGGGGATGCGCCTGTCGCGCCGGGCGCCAGTGTCTGACTGCCACACCACCCGGTTGCCGGGCTTCAGTCGGCTTCGCCGTCGTACTTGATGTAGCGGAAGCGCGGGTCGGTGGGCGTGCCCTCGAACAGGCCCTCATGCGCCGGCTGCCAGCACACCACGTCCTCGATCTTCCTGGCCAGTGCGAAGTCGAGTTCGGTGATGCCCCCAGCCGAATGCGTCTGCAGCTTGACGATGACGAAGGCATAGGAGGCGGCGAGGTCCGGGTGGTGCCAGGCCGCCTCGGCGAGGTGCCCCACGGCGTTGATCACCATCAGTGTCGACTTCCAGCCCGAGGTGCGGATGCGCCGGCGGATCCAGCCGTTCTCATGGGTCCAGTGCGGCAACTCGGTGGCAAGACGGGCGAGCACCTGCTCGCTGGGGATGGCGCTGGGCGGCTGTTTCATGATGTTTCACTCCGGAGCGGGCGCTGTGATGCCCGAGGGTGGGCCTGCGAGTTCGATCGAGAAGTTGTCCAGAAGGCGCCGGGACGCCCGTGATTGCGGGCTCATTCGTGAGCCTGATAAGGCTATGCGGAAAAATTGAAAAGAGTCTTGCAGGGAGTTTTTCCTGTGCTAGAGTTACACGCGGAAACAACTGTAACTGCACCCGAATGGTGCCACAGTTGGATCTGGTGCCCGCTCAACTTTCGGGAGAAAGCGGGTTGTATCGCGAAACGCGACTTCATTGAGGAGGTTGTTATGGCTGTTAAGAACCTGTGGCCCGTCGTGGCCCTGGCTGTCGCCGCTCCGTCGGCCGCCCTGGCTAACGCCGACCTGGCCAAGCTGATGGCTGACTCGAAGAACTGGGCCGCTCCGTCCGGTGACTTCAAGAATCATCGTCACACCAAGTTGACCCAGATCAACAAGAGCAACGTCAACAAGCTGCAAGTGGCTTGGACCTTCTCGACCGGCGTCCTGCGTGGTCACGAAGGCGGCCCGCTGGTCATCGGCGACACCCTGTACGTCCACAGCGCTTTCCCGAACAAGGTCTTCGCCATCAATCTGGCCGACCAGACCATCAAGTGGAAGTACGAGCCGAAGCAAGACCCGAGCGTCATCCCCGTCATGTGCTGCGACACGGTCAACCGTGGCCTGGCCTATGGCGAAGGCAAGATCCTGCTGCAACAGGCTGACACCACTCTCGTCGCTCTCGACGCCAAGTCGGGCAAGGTCGTGTGGTCGGTCAAGAACGGCGACCCGAAGGTCGGCCAGACCAACACCAACGCCCCCCACGTCTTCAAGGACAAGGTCTTCACCGGCATCTCCGGTGGTGAGTTCGGCGTTCGCGGCTGGATGGCTGCCTACAACCTGAAGGACGGCAAGCTGGCGTGGAAGGGTTATTCGATGGGTCCGGACAGCGACATGCTGATGGATCCGGCCACCAGCATGACCTGGACCGACGGCAAGATGGCTCCGGTCGGCAAGGATTCCTCCCTGAAGACCTGGAAGGGCGATCAGTGGAAGATCGGCGGCGGCACCACCTGGGGCTGGTTCTCGTATGACCCGGACCTGAACGCCATGTACTACGGCAACGGCAACCCGTCGACCTGGAACCCGAAGCAGCGCCCGGGCGACAACAAGTGGTCGATGTCGTTGTTCTCGCGTGACGTCGATACCGGCAAGGTCAACTGGGTCTATCAGATGACCCCGCACGACGAGTGGGACTTTGACGGCGTCAACGAAGTGCCGCTGTTCGAAGCCAACGGCCGCAAGCTTCTGGCCCACTTCGACCGCAACGGTTTCGCCTACACCCTGGATCGCAAGACCGGTGAACTGCTGGTCGCCGAGAAGTATGATCCGGCCGTGAACTGGGCCACTCACGTCGACAAGAAGACCGGTCGTCCGCAAGTCGTGTCGAAGTACTCGACCGCGCAGAACGGCGAAGACGTGAACACCAAGGGCATCTGCCCGGCTGCTCTGGGCACCAAGGACCAGCAACCGGCTGCCTATGACCCGAACAGCGGTCTGTTCCTCGTCCCGACCAACCACGTGTGCATGGACTACGAGCCGTTCCGTGTCGAGTACACCGCTGGTCAACCGTACGTCGGCGCGACCCTGGCCATGTTCCCGGCTCCGAACAGCCATGGCGGCATGGGCAACTTCATCGCCTGGGACCCGATCAAGGGCAAGATCGTCTGGTCGATCCCCGAGAAGTTCTCGGTCTGGTCGGGCGCGATGACCACCGCCACGGGTCTGGCTTTCTACGGCACGCTGGACGCCCGTCTGAAGGCTGTTGACATCAAGGCTGGCAAGGTCGTCTGGACCTCGCCGAAGCTCCCGTCGGGTGTGATCGGCAACGTTCACAGCTGGGAATTCGGTGGCAAGCAGTACGTCGGCATTCTGACCGGCATCGGTGGCTGGGCTGGTATCGGCCTCGCCGCTGGCCTGGAAAAGGACAGCGACGGTCTGGGCGCTGTGGGTGGCTACAAGGAACTCGCCAAGTACACGGATCTTGGCGGCACCCTGATGGTCTTCGCCCTGGCGAACTAATTCGGAACTGTGGCAGTCTGACTGTCACATCCGGATCAGGGAAACTGGCACTCTTCGGAGTGCCAGTTTTTTTTCGTCTTCAGGAGGAGCGTTTTGAACATCACCACCGTGTACATGGCCGGCGCAGTCATCGCCGCCGTCCTTGCCGCGCCGTTGGCACAGGCTGCCACGGCCCAGGAGAAGGGCATCTTGCGTGTCTGTGCCGACCCTAACAGCATGCCGTTCAGCAACGCCCAGGCCGAGGGCCTCGAAAACCGCATCGCTCGCCTGATGGCCGAGGATTTCGGATGGAAGGCCGAGTTCTACTATTTCCCGCAGCGCATGGCTTTCTTCCGCAACACCCTGCGCAAGAAGGCAGAGAACGGCGAGGACGGCTACGTCTGTGACCTCGCCACCAGCTCGGCGCCGGAGGCGGAGGGCGCGGTTGCGACCAAGGCCTACTACACCTCGACCTGGACCATGGTGTTCCGGGCCGGGGAGGGTCTGGACCAGGTCCGTCAGCCGGACGACCTGCTCAAGCTGCCCAAGGACAAGCTGGCCAAGTTGCGCTTCGGCGTGTTCCCTGCCTCGCCAGGCGCCGATTGGGTCTTCCGCAATGGTTTCGAGAACCAGATGGTGCCGTACCAGCAGATGCTGGGTGACCCGAGCTCGTATCCCGGTCAGATCGTCGACACCGCGCTGACCAGGGGCGACATCGATGTCGCCTTTGTCTGGGGTCCGATCGGCAGCTACCACGCCCGGCAGAGCAAGCCGGTGAAGATGCGTGTGGTACCGATGGTGCCGGATGCCGAGACGGTGACGGATTTCTCGATCGCCATGGCGGTTCGTTTCCGCGAGCCGGACTGGAAGGCCAAAGTCGAGGATTTCCTCGCCCGTCGCAAGACTGACATCGACAAGATCCTCAGCGACTACGGTGTGCCGCTGGTCGCCAAGGACGGGTCGGTGCTTATCGGCGGGGAGCGTTTCGAGCGGCCGAAGAGCGGTGGCACCGGGCATTGAGACCCCGTTTTGTTTGGGTCGCCCCAGGCGGACTGGTGTAGCGTGATGCGGCTGGCGCAGTCGCGAGGTGTGGCGTCCAGCTCTGCCATCCAGCTCTGCCAGTCCTGGTGTTCTGCGCGGCTTGGTATGCCCTCCTCGAAGCTGCAAGCCACGGTTTTGGTTTGCCTTTTGGCCTGTGCCGCTTTCGTCCAGGCGGCCGGCATCGCCGTGGTGACCAACCAGGGCGGCGACTCGGTCTCGCTGGTCGATCTCGCTGCGGCGGGTCCCGGGCCAAGGCTGCTGCGCGAAGTGGCGGTGGGGCTGGCGCCGGCCGGTGTCGCCGTGGATCGCGGCGGATACCGGGCTTTCGTCAGCAACGCCGAAGGGCGTAGCGTGAGCGTGGTCGATCTGCGCGCGAAGGTGCAGACGCTGCAGCGTGAGGTCGGTGCCGGCCCGGTCGGCATCGCGCATGATCCGGTGCGGCATCGGGTCTACGTCGCCGACTGGTACCGCAACAGCCTCTGGGTGCTCGCCGATGCGGATCTGTCCACGGTCGCGGAACTGCCGATAGGGCGTGCCCCGGCGGGGGTCGAGGTGAGTGCGGACGGCTCGCTGGTGTTTGTCGCCGAGCGCGACGACGACACGGTGGCGGTGGTGGATGCAGCGACCCTGCAGGTCACCACGCGCCATGCGGTGGGCAGCCACCCGTTCGGGCTGCGACTGGCGCCGGACGGCGCCACGCTGTGGGTGACCAACGTGCTCAGTCACGACCTCAGCGTGATCGATCTTGCGAAGGCAGCTATAGCTACCGTGCCGGTCGGGCACCGCCCCTACTGCGTCGCCTTTGCCGCTGGTCGCGCCTTCGTCAGCAACCAGTATGGCGACAGCGTGAGTGTGATCGACCTCGGATCGCTGCAGACCGTCACCACCTTGCCGTTGGTGACCTATCCCGAGGGCATCGACAGCGACGGCAAGACGGTGTGGGTGGTGTCGTGGATGGATGAGTTGCTGCTGGGCATCGACGCGGTCTCGCTGCAGCGCACGGCGACGGTCCCGCTCGGCCGCAATCCACGCGGTTTCGGCCGCTTTGTTTTGGCAGAATGACAGCGTCGAAGTGGTCCATCCCGGACCGCGGACCTTCGCAAAGTCTCAGGAGACTCCGATGTCGCTTTCCCGCCTGATCGCCGTGGCCGCCCTTTTGCTGCCGGGTATCGCTTTCGCCCACGGACCCACCCGCCAGAAGGCGGTCGAGAGCGTCGAAGTGGCCGCCCCCGCCAACGCGGTCTGGGCGTTACTCAAAGAGTGGGGTGGCATGGCGAAATGGCATCCGGCGGTGGAGTCGGTCACCGTGAATGGCACCGAGCGCATCCTTAACCTCAAGGGTGGTGGCAGGATCGTCGAGGAACTCGAGGTCATCGACGAGGCCAACATGTCCCTGCGCTACCGCATGAAGGATCCGGGCCCACTCCCGGTCAACAACTACAGCGCGCAGATCAGTGTCGCCGCCATCGGTGCGGGTGCCATGGTCAACTGGAAGGGTGCTTTTTACCGTGCCTTCCTCAACAATGATCCGCCGCCGGAGCAGAACGACGAGGCTGCGGTCAAGGCCATCACGGGCATCTACAGGTCGGGTCTCGAAGGCCTGAAGAAAGTCTCCGAAGGCAGATAGTCTCTGCCCTCGGGGCATCGGGCGGGAGGCCGAACGCCACGGGTCTGCGTTGTTGGCGCTATCAGTCGCTTGTCGCGCCGCCCGGTGGCATTGCAGTCGGGCGCCTGCGCAAGACGCGCAGAGGCCAGAGCAGCCAATGCAGCGTCCACTCCAGCGGGCTCAGGTTGCTGCGCCAGTAGGCCATGATGAGGCAGAACAGGGCGAGGGTGCCCAAGCCGAGACTCGCTGGTGTAGGTACCCAGCGCCAGGTCGAAGCCGGGCCGCTGATCAACTTGTCGGCGAGGGCCTCACCGCTGCCGAGGCGGATGTAGCCGAACTCGAGTTCCTCTGCGAGCAACTTGAGGTAGGTCTCGCGCAGCTCCGACAGGTGCTCCTTGCCGGGGCGGCTCTGCAGACGCAAGGCGACCTCGGCGTTGATCGGACCGCCGCCCTCGTCCGACATCTTGTCCCGGCCACTGCTGGTCGAGCGGCCCATGGTGTAGGGGTCGGCCTGCGCCACCTCCTGCTCGCGCCAGACTCCCACCAGTCGCCCGCGGTCATCGATCTTGGGGATGGGGCTCAGAGCGAGCTCGCCGACCCCGACCAGCCAACCCTTGACGCTGCCCGGCTCGCCCCGGAACTGGGGGCGATAGCGTGCCGAGATGGGCGGAGCCTCCTGGCCGTCGGTGACGAACACGAGCCGTGTCTCGCGGTCGCCCGCTTCGAGAAAGCTGATGGCGTTGTAGATGCCCTTGGCGATCTCGCTGTCGGAGGCCCAGATCGCCTGCGGCGAGATCTTGCCGACTGTGCTCGCCAGTTCACTGTAATGCGCGCAGACCTCCACCGGCTTGTAGAGCACCATCGACTGATAGCCGGCGAACACGCCGAGACCGGCGCGGGTGCCGCAGGGAAACTCGCGCAGCGCATCGCTCAGGCTGCGCCGTACCGCTGCGGCACGGCTCGCCGTATCGCCGTCGATGTGCATGTCACGGGTGTGCATGCTCATCGAGATGTCGACCACGATCAGGAAGCTGTGCACCGGCTGCAACAGTGGCACCTCGGGACGGAGGGCTGCGAGCAGCAGCAGCGCTGCTGCCGTATTCAGCATGGCGCGTCGGGTGGGCAGCAGCAGCCGGCGCAGCCGCGGCAGGGGGGACTGCGGTGCGATCGGCTCGGTCAAGGCAGTCCCTGCGTCTCCACCTGCATGGTGGTCACCGAGCGCTCGGCAGGTGGTGGTTGCTCGACCTCTGTATCCTGCTCCGGCTCGAGCTCAGGTGCACGACGCAGCGCACGTTCGAGGTTGTAGCGGGCGCTCATGTGGATCGGGTCGCCGCGCAACACCACGCGGTACGCCGCCTTGGCCAATTCGAACTGCGGTGTTGCGGCAGCCATATCGCCAGAGTCCGCAGCCTCGATGGCATCACGCAGGTAGAGGTTGCCACTGTTGAAGCGGGCCGCCCTGCGCAGCGTACCGCTGGCGGCCTCATCGTTCTCGACACGGTTGTACTGCGCAAGTGCTTGCCCCACCTTGCCTTTCTGGGCGAGCACCAGACCGGCGGCGAAGGCTTCCTCCGCAACCGGCGACTCTGCTAGAGGCCGCTGGGCGACAATGCGCTCATTGACCGCTTCGGCCGCCTGTATGGACCACCAGTCATAAGCGGCCGTCGCGCCGAGTGCGCCGAGCGCTCCGAGGCTGGACAGGGTGATCAGTGTGCGGCGGATCTGGACCATCGGGTCACCTGGAGCGCGGAAACGACAACCACGGGCAGCAACAGTAGCAGCGCAGCGCCGAAGGTCCAGGCCGAGAGCGGCTGTTGTGGCACCACTTCGGCACTGCGCGTGGGCAGGCGCTGCAGGCGATCGATGTCGCTGATCGCCGCCTTGAGTTCCTTGGGGTCCTCGGCTTCATAGGCGCGGTAGGGCACACCCATCTCGCCAAAGAAGCGGTTGAGGAAGTACTCCGGGACAGCATCTTGCTGGCCGCTGTCGTCCTTGGACTCGACCGCCAGCCCGGGGCTGCCGTTGCCACGCAGATAGATCCAGTACAAGGAGACCCGGTGCTTGCGCGCTGCCTGCGTGATGTATTCACGCGTCACTTCGTCGAGTTGGGCGCCGCCGTCGGACACCAGCATCAGTACCCGGGAGCCGGTGAACGGACGGTCATCGAAGTAGCGCAGACCCTCGATCATGGCGAGGCCGATGTCGGTCTCGGCCAGACCCCGACCGAGGCCCGTAGCCTCGATGGCGGACTGCACCACCGCATGCCGGTTGGTGAGCGGCAGCACGAAAACCGGACGCGTGGAGAAGTCGAGCAAGCCGATGGCGTCGTTGGGTCGTCCCCGGACGAACTCGGTGAGCACCCGGCGCGCCGCTGCATTCTTCGACTCACCGCCGTGCAGCAGCAGTTGTCGGCCCGGCGCCAGTTTGCCAAAGCCCTGATCCATGCTGCGACTGCGGTCGAGCATGATGACGATCTCGGCGCCGGTTCCGACCTTCTCGATGACCTGCTCCCCGCGCGACAGCCCGGCCAGACCGAGTACCAGAGCGACGATGCCGGCGACCGCAGCGATGCGCAGCATACGGCTGAACGCACCGCTGAGCGCATCTGCCGGGACCAGAGCCAGATAGGGGTGAGCCAGGGATTGCAGCGGCGTTCGCAGCAGAGGCAGCAAGGCCAGCGGCAGTGCCAGCAACAGCCACGGGTGGTCGAAAGTCAGGTTCACTGGATGCCACGCTCCACCGAGCGCGCCTCTCCCAGTACACGCAGCAGATCCTGGCGGCGGGCCGCTTCGGGGAACCCGATGCCGCCGAAGAAGACGCCGCGCGAGACCTCGAGCCACGCCGCGAGGTCGGCTTCCAGGCGGCCGAACCCCGGATGACGGCGGGTCAGCCGGTGGCACTCCCCAGGGAAGACCGTAGCGCCCGCGGTGAGGTCGAGCGCACGGTGGAGAGCACGCAGGGCCTGGGGCCAGAAGGCCTCGTCAGGCGCCGAGCGCAGTCTCTGCGCCTCGTGCAAGGCCCGCGCGAACGGGCGCGCCGGGCGCAGCAGGCGCTCCCAAGGCGTCCAGCAGTAGGCCAGTGCGAGCAGTGGCAGCAGGGCTAGGAGCCCGGCGATGCGGATGCGCTCCCACGAACGCTCGGTATCGACCAACGGGGCTGGTTCGTCTTCCTGGACGTCTACCAGGCGGTCTCGCCCCAGCACGGTGCCAACGGTCATCGGGGCGATGGTCACGAACACCGGGTTGACCGGCAGACGCACGAGCCTGCCGGCACTCTCGAGCGGCACGGCAAAGGCTGGCGTACTCACGGTCCTGACCGCATCGGGGACGTTGATGACCTGATACTCGAGCCGCAGTCGCACGACGCCGCGGGCCCTCTGCACGTCGATGGAGCGCAGATCGAACCAGGTGTTGGCGCGTCCGATGCGGGGCAGCGCCTTCTCGGCGAGACGCGCCCCGCTCGAAGGGGTGACCTCGAGCTCGCGCACCAGGGTGTCGCCGATCTGGTGGCCGTAGGGCAGAGGCTCGCGCACCGTGATGCGAGTCTCCTCCGGGCCGTCGGCAGCCAGCGCGAGGCAGGCAACGAGGCTCGAGGCCATCAGCGCGAGGCGGCGCTTCATGCATCGAGCCCGTGGAAGTGCGCGCTGACGGCGTCCGCCGAGTAGCCATCGCGCAGGAACAGCGGCCTTGCATCGAATGCCTCGCAGGTGCTGCGGATGGCGTTCTCCCGCTCGAGGTAGCTGAGCTCGACGGCCTGGTTCCAGCCGCGCCGCAGCCAGATCAGGCGTCGTTCGCCGCTCTCCATGTCCTCGGCGAAGGCAAAACCGCGATCTGGCCAGCCGCTGTACTCGGCGCGGTCCCACAACACCACTGGCACCACATGATGCGGGTGACTCTCCTCCAGAAAGCGATGCAGGACCTCGACCGGCCAGTGGAAGTCGGACACCAGGAACAGCAGACCCGGCTCTCGCGGCAGCCAGGCGCGGACCTCGGCCAGACCCTCGTGCCCCGGGTCGCGACCGCCATCGTGGCGCAGGTGCCGGATCACCCCCTCGAGTGCGGCGCGCTGCTGCCGGACCGGCAGCCAGCAATCCTCGCGCAAGCGTCGGTCGAAGCCGATGAGCCCGAAGCGGTCGCCCTGACGGTTGGCGGACCAAGCTGCCGACTCGACGAAGTTGGCGGCTGCACGGGCACGGTTCTGCATGCCGCGAAAGCCCATCGAGTTCGACACGTCGAGCACCACCACTACCGGGATGGCAGCCCGCTGCTGGTACTCGCGCACCCACCACTGCTCAGCCGGGTCGCGCAGGCTGGCGCGGATGTCGAGCCGGCGCGGATCGGGGCTGGCGAACAGCGAGACATGCCGGCGGAACACCATGCCACCGCCGCTCATGTTGCTCTGGTGTGCACCCGGTCGCTGGCTGCGGGCCTTTCCGGGGAGCCGGTAGTGGAACTCGGCGACCATGGCGGTACGCGCTTCAGGGGGCCGCGATCTGCGCGCGGCAGGCGTCGAGGAGGGCGCCGACCATCTCGGCGCGCTTCATCTCATAGTTGGGGTAGAGGAAGATGCGGTGGGCGACGGTCTCGCGCAGCGCACCGTGCAGGTCCTCCGGGATCAGCTGGGTGCGGCCCTGCAGCCAGGCCTCGACGCGTGCGGCGCGCAGCATCAGACTCATGCCGCGCGGGCTGGCACCGGCCTCCACCAGGCGCCGTGTGTCGACGCCCTCGATGCGGATGCCCGCCTCCGCCGGACGCCGCAGCGCGCCCCACAGTCGCACCGCGTAGTCCTGCAGAGACTGGCTGGCGCTCACCGACTCCTGGATCAGCCGGGCGATGCCGTTGAGCTCGGTGTAGGGCAGTACCGCTTCCGGGACCTGCGCGATCAGCGTGTCGCCGTCGTGGAAGCGCGTGTTGAACATCAGATCGGCCTGGATCGCGGCGTCGGTCGGCGTCTCGATCTGGATCTCCATCAGAAAGCGGTCGCGCGCTGCCGAGGAGATTTCGAAGGTCTCTTCCTTCTCGATGCGGTTGCGGTCGGCGAACACCTGCAGGTGCGGGAACTGGTACTCACGGTTGAAGGCATTGACGCTGCGCTCGGCCATGATGCGCAGCAGCAGCGAGTGGACCTGTGGCCGTGCACGGTTGATCTCGTTGAAGAAGAAGGTCGAGAGGTGCGCACCGTGCTTGAGGATCGGCCCGGCATCGACTCGCGGGCGGCCATCCTCGCCGATGAAGGTGTAGTAGACGAGGTCGGTCGGCATCAGGTCCACGGTGCCCTCGATACGCTCGTAGGCGCCGCCGATCGCGCGCGCGACCGCTCGCAGCAGGGTCGTCTTGCCGACGCCGACGTCGCCCTCGAGCAGCACGTGCCCGCGCGCGAACACCGAGAGCGTGATCAGGTGGATGGCCCGGTCTTGACCGACCACAGCGTTCTTGAGCGCCTGTTCGAAGGTGCTGGCGCGGTCACGCCAATCGGCAAGCAGGGTTTCGGACACGGTCTCCTCGGCCATCGGTGAGCGGTTGGGGGCTCCGAAACCTAGCACAAATCGGGACCCCCTCGCCGGCGTTGTCCGGCTGGTCAGGAACTCTCTGCGCAGGGGGCATTCTCAGTACCGCGGCACTTGGCTGACGCAGGTGCGCCGACGGGCCTGGAGCTCGCGGGTGCGCCGCGTGAGCGGGGTTGCGCACCCTGACATGGAGGAAAGATCAGCATGAGACTTGCAACCGGCCGTATGGTCGCGCTGGCCCTGGCCGGCGGCCTTGCCCTCCCGCTCTCGGCGCTTGCCGGAGCCAACAACGACAAGGCCGCACCGCCGAAGGACATGGGCGCCGTGCGCGCGACCAAGCCGCAGTACGACACCGGCCTCAAGCCCAAGGAAGAGATCACGCCCGCGGAGCAATTGGTGTTCCTCGACGAGCACTTGGCCAACATCAAGGCGAGCACCACGCTGACCTACAGTTTCACCAAGCAGGGCAACATGGAGAAGGGCTTCTCCGATTCGGTGGAAGAGGCGGTCACGCTCAACGGCAAGGGCAAGTCGGTCAAGCCGAAGTTCCTAAGCGGGCTGAACAGTAAGGACTACCCGGTGATCGAGGACGCCACCAGCAACCCGGTCATCCTGCACTTCCTGGAACGCGACCTTACGGAGATGCAGCGACTCACCACCGGTCAGCCGAACTACTTCCGCAAGCGGATCCGCGCTGCCTTGGCAGAAGGCCCCGATGTCAAGTCGGTCAAGTTCAACTGGAACGGCAAGCCGGTCGAGGCCAGGTCGGTGACGGTGGAGCCCTACCTCAGCGACCCCATGGTCAACGACCCGGCCCGTGCGGCATACAAGCGCTATCGCGGCAAGCGCTACACCTTCATCCTCTCGGATGCGGTGCCCGGGAAGGTCGCAGAGTTGCGCTTCACGATTCCCGATCTCGCGCTGGCGGGGGACGCAGCCTTCGAGAAGCCGTTGCTGGAAGAGGTGCTCACCCTGCAGGGCTCGCGCAAGTAGGCCTCGTCGGTTTGTGCGGGTGGGCCTTCGCTGCTAGCATCGAGAGCTTTGCTGCGGCGGCGCCAGCCGCTGCCTGCACCTGCTGAGGCCCGCGAGAAACGAAGATGACGAAGTACCAGACCGACGACACGCGCATCCGCCAGAGTGATGTCCTGCTGGCGCCGATGCAGATCTGCCGCGAGTTGGCAGCCAGCGAGACCGCCCTCGAAATCACCGCCAAGGCGCGCGAGGGCATCCATCGCGTGCTCACCGGCGAGGATGACCGGCTGGTGGCAGTCGTGGGGCCATGCTCGATCCATGATCCGGAGGCGGCCATGGAGTACGCGCAGCGCCTGCGGTCGGTGCTGCCGGAACTCAGCGGCGAGTTGCTGGTAGTGATGCGCGTCTACTTCGAGAAGCCGCGCACCACGGTCGGCTGGAAGGGCTTGATCAATGACCCCCACCTCGACGAGACCTACGACATCAACGAGGGCTTGCGTCTCGCGCGCAGGATCCTGCTCGACATCAACCAGCTCGGCGTGCCCTGCGGTACCGAGTTCCTCGATCTGATCAGCCCGCAGTACATCGCCGATCTGGTGGCCTGGGGTGCGATCGGCGCGCGCACCACCGAGTCGCAGTCGCACCGCCAGCTGGCATCAGGGCTCAGTTGTCCGGTCGGCTTCAAGAACGGCACCGATGGCAACCTGCGCATCGCCCTCGACGCGATGAAGGCTGCTGCGGCTCCCCACAGCTTCATCTCGGTCACCAAGACGGGTCAGGTGGCGGTGTTTCAGACCACCGGCAACGGCGATTGCCACGTCATCCTTCGCGGCGGCAAGACCACCAACTTCGATGCCGTGAGTGTCGAGGCGGCCTGCGCCGAACTGGCCGCCAGCAAGCAGCGTCCGCAGGTGATGATCGACTTCTCCCACGCCAACTCGAGCAAGCAGCACCAGAAGCAGATGGAGGTCGGCGCCGACGTCGCGGCACAGATCGCTGGCGGCGAGACCCGCATCATGGGCGTGATGATCGAGAGCCACCTCAAGCCGGGTCGCCAGGACCTGGTGGTCGGTCAGCCGCTCGAATATGGCCAGTCCATCACCGACGCCTGCATCGGCTGGGACGACACCGTCCCGCTGTTGCGCCAGTTGGCGCAGGCGGTGCGTACCCGGCGTCAACGGGCCCGTTCGGCGGCTTGAGGCGGCGCGCGCCGCCCCGATGCACACTGTCGATACCGTCGAGGCCTTGCGCGACCTGCTTGCAGGCGCACACGGTACAGCTTTCGTGCCGACCATGGGTTGCCTGCATACGGGCCATCTGGCGCTGTTGGCGCGGGCCAGGGAGCTCGGTTCGCCGGTGGTCGCCAGTATCTTCGTCAATCGCTTGCAGTTCGCCGCAGGGGAGGACTTCGACCGCTATCCGCGCAGCTTGACAGAGGACACCGCGGCTCTCGCCGGGGCCGGCTGCGACATCCTGTTCGCGCCGGCGGAGAAGGTCCTCTATCCCGAGCCACAGTCGGTGTTCGTGCAACCGCCGCCGGAAGCCGAACAACTCTGCGGCGAGCATCGCCCGGGGCATTTTGCCGGCGTTCTGACTGTGGTCTGCAAGCTTCTGAATCTGGTGCAGCCAGCGGTCGCCGTGTTCGGCGAGAAGGACTTCCAGCAACTCTGGCTGGTTCGTCGCATGGTGGCCCAGTTGGCGATGCCGGTGCGCATCGTAGGTCACCCCACGCTACGCGATGCCGATGGGCTCGCCCTCTCCAGTCGCAACCGCTACCTGTCTTCGATGGAGCGCGCCCAGGCCCCCCGGCTGTATGCAGCGCTGTGTCAGGCGCGGGACGCCATCGTCTCGGGGGTGGCGGCTGGTCAGGCGACTCGGGAGGCGGCGCAAGGCCTGTCGGGAGGTGGCTGGAAGGTCGACTACATCGAGTTGCGTGATGCGGATACCCTGCGCCTGCCGCAGTCGGCGACCGGCGACCGTGTCTTGCTCGGTGCGGCATCTCTCGGTTCCACCCGTCTCATCGACAGCCTTCCATTCCGCCTCGCCCGAGCTGCTGTTGCCAAAGCCGGCTAGGCGATCAGCGTCATGCGGATCAGATCCTGCTGGTTCTCGGCGCCGGTCTTGCGGAAGATGGACGACAGCTGACAGCGGACGGTGCGCACGCTGGTCCCGGTAGCCACCGCGATTTCCGCCGGGGGCATGCCATGCCGGATCAGGTACTTCATGACCCTGCGTTCGGACCGGCTCAGCTTGAAGGCTTCGGCCATGGTCTCGACCTTGAGCGCAAGATCGTGCTCGACCTCGCGCACCAGGATCAGCATCTGCTCCGGGGGGTCGCCGTTGGTCTCATGTCGAAGCAGCGCGGGGATGAATTCGAAGCGGATCTCCATGCCTCGCTCCGGGCTTTTGAGGGTGGCGTGCGACCGCTCGGCGACACCCGACCAGACCGGTGCCATGGCCTCCTCGAAACGGATGTGACGGTCATCTTTGGGATAGGTCAGGTTCCCGTTGCGCAAGAACATCAGGTCGGACCGCCGCAGAAAGCAACGCGCCAGCGGGTTGCAATCGATCAGCCTGGATTCGCGATCGATCACCAGCCAAGGCCTGCCGAGGTGGACCAGGACCCGACCCTGCAGCTCGGCCGAGCGCTCCAGGCGCTGCCATCGATCCTCGCTACGGACCGCCTCCTGCAGATGCCGAGACAGGGTCGCCTGCAGCCTTGTCTGGACGGCGGAGAGTGGCAGGCGCCCCTCGCCACCGGTCATGCAGAGTCGGGCGTAGTGCTGTGAACCTGCTTCCTCCCTGTCCGGCACGAGAACAGTCAAGACCCTCGCTTCGGCATGCAGGTGGTTGAGACCATGTCGGAAGCGGGCATCATCGACGGTGTGTACCGCAGCATCGCCACTGTGGTGCGCGACCGGGTGATCGCCTTCGAGCTGTCGGGCGAGCAGGGACAATGCGTCCTCGTGGGAAAGGTTGTGCAGTCCTTCGCCGAGGAGTTTCACGTGAGAGCCGTCGGTGCGACAGAGCGCCACTGCCTCGGCATCGAACAACTGGGCGAACAGCCTTGCCACCCGACGCCACGCCGAGGGTTCACCAGCCGCCCGGTGGATGAGGGCGATGGTGTCGTCCAGGTCGGTTCCCGGCACGCCAGTCGCCGGATGCAGGTCCGCAGGTATCAGGTTCATGATCGAATCTTGTGAGAGGGTTGAGTGGGTCAGCAGCAGGGCCTTTCCGCCCTTTTTCGGCCGATCGCCGGCAAGGTCTGCGATCCGCGCAGCGGTCGGCCGAGCGCCTGTTCGAACCGAATCTAGGTGATGTGTTTGTGTATGCGCATCGTCTGCATGAACTAGCGGGGAACGGTATCTGCATTCCCGCCGCATCCTTGATGCGCTGCACGGCGCCGGGGGTGTCGCCCGGACGAAGAGGGGCCGCCGCGTCCTGCTCAGGCAGCGACTCTGAGGGCTCTCGGGCTCACAGGGCGAGCCCGCAGGCGCGGACGAAAAAAAACCCGGCCGGGGCCGGGTCTTGTCCTTGGGGGAGACTCAGACCGCGAGTCGCTCGATGGGTTTGCCGCTCTTGATCCAGGCCTCGACCCAACGCGGTTTCTTGCCGCGACCCGTCCAGGTCAGACTCGCGTCGTCCGGATGACGATATTTGATGGCCACTTCGCGACGCTTCTGAGTGGATTTTCCGGCAACCAGATCCTCAACCGAAAGCCCGAGTTCGGCAGCGCGCTTGCGGAACTCGGATACCAGCGAATCCGCCTCGGATTTGCGACGGCGGGCGATCTCACGGGCGATATCGCCCTGTAGTGCATTGAGTTCGGCCACTGAAAGACGACTCAGATCCATCGATGATCCTCCTGTATATTCAAAAAACGGTTCGGAGTATATGGCAAGTTTTTCCATACACTCCACGCAATATACACAAGATCGAGTCCGACCGATTATCTCCAGATAATCATCGAGCCACATTATCTCTGTGGGAGACGGGCCGGTAGCGACGCCTGCGGCGGGGTCGGCACATGTCGGTGCGGCTCCTCGGAGCGGTCTTCGAGGCTGGCCGAGTCCCTGACTAGGACCCGGGACCAGCCGTGGTGCTACTATCCGCCGGTCGCAGATCCGGGGTGCTTCGCGTGTCCGGCAATACCTTCGGCACCCTGTTCCGGGTGACCTCGTTCGGCGAGTCGCATGGTCCAGCCATCGGCTGTGTGGTCGATGGCTGCCCGCCAGGACTCCCGCTCGATATCGCCGCCATCCAGCGTGACCTCGACCGGCGCAAGCCAGGGACCTCGCGGCACGTTACTCAGCGCAGTGAGGAGGATGCGGTCGAAGTCCTGTCGGGCATGTTCGAGGGCCGCACCACCGGCACCCCGATCGCTTTGCTGATCCGCAACACCGACGCGCGCAGCGTCGACTACGGGAAGATCGCCGGCACCTTTCGCCCGGGGCATGCCGATTACACCTACTGGCACAAGTACGGCATCCGCGACTATCGCGGCGGTGGACGCTCTTCGGCCCGGGAGACCGCGGCGCGAGTGGCCGCTGGCGCGATCGCCAAGCAGTGGCTCGCTGCCCGCTTTGGCATCGACATCCATGGTTGGATGAGCCAACTCGGCGATCTGGTCGTACCGTATACCGACCGCGCCGAGATCGACCGCAATGCCTTCTTCGCGCCGGATGCGGCCAGTCTGCCGCGCCTCGAGTCACTGATGGATGCCGTGCGTGCCGAGCGCGACTCGGTCGGGGCGCGCATCGAGGTCATGGCGCGCGGTGTCCCGGTGGGGTGGGGCCAGCCGGTGTTCGATCGCCTGGATGCCGACATCGCGTACGCCATGATGGGGATCAACGCGGTCAAGGCGGTAGCGATCGGCGATGGCTTCGACGTCGTCGCGCAGCGTGGTTCCCTGCACGGGGACGAGCTCACGCCCGAAGGTTTCGCCAGCAACCACGCGGGCGGCGTGCTCGGTGGCATCAGCAGCGGTCAGGACATCCGCGTCAGTCTCGCCATCAAGCCGACCTCCAGCATCCCGCAGATGCGCCACTCCATCGACCTGCAGGGTGCCGCAGTGGAGATGCAGACCACCGGCCGTCACGATCCCTGTGTCGGCATCCGCGCCACGCCCATCGCGGAGGCGATGCTGGCGCTGGTGCTCATCGACCACGCCTTGATGCACCGGGCGCAGTGCGGCGATGTGGCCACGCTGTCGCCGCCCATCGCCGGCCGCCCGACGGTCGACGACAGCGGCGCCGGGTGACCGTCGCTGCGGGGCGTTTCGCCGCCTACTATTTCTTCTACTTCGCATTCGTCGGCGTCTTCTCGCCGTACTGGTCGCTCTACCTCAAGCACCTCGATTTCGGGGCCTTCGACATCGCGGTGCTGATGTCACTGCTGCAGGTGACGCGCGTCTTCGCTCCCGGCACCTGGGGCTGGCTCGCCGACCGCGTCGGCAGGCAGGCGCCGGTGGTGCGGGCGGCGGCACTGGCAGGCATGCTGGTGTTCCTGCCGGTGTTCTGGGTGCGCGACTTCGCCGGGATGTTCGTGGCGATGCTGCTCATCGCTTTCTTCTGGAGTGCCTCCCTGCCGCTGGTGGAGGCGATGACGCTCGGCCACCTCGGCAACGAGACCGCACGCTACGGGCGTATCCGGCTCTGGGGATCGGTCGGCTTCATCCTGACGGTCCTTGGCTGCGGCTGGTGGCTCGACCATGCCCCGATCGAGTCACTGCCCTGGTTGGTGCTGGCGTTGCTGACCGGCATCGCGGCCTTCGCCTGGCGGCTGCCGGAGGCGCCCCGCTCCGTCCACCCCGACCCGACACCGCTGCGCGAGTTGCTGCGCCGCCCCGCGGTCCTGGCTCTGCTCGCTGCCTGCGCGTTGATGTCGGTGGCGCACGGGCCCTACTACACGTTGTTCTCGGTGTACCTGCAGGAGCACGGCTACAGCAAGGGGGCCATCGGTGCCCTGTGGGCCGTCGGCGTGGTCTTCGAGATCGGCATCTTCATTGGCATGCCGGCGCTGGTTGCGCGCTGGGGCTACGTACGCATCCTGCAGGCGACCTTCTGGCTGGGCGCGCTGCGATTCACGCTGATCGCGCTGGCGGTCGACTCGCTACCCCTGCTGCTCGCTGCGCAGACGCTGCACGCAGCGACCTTTGCCGCCTACCACGCCAGCGCGGTAGCGGCGGTACACGAGCATTTCCGCGGCATCCACCAGGCCAAGGGGCAGGCGCTGTATACCGCACTGAGCTTCGGTGTCGGCGGCACCCTGGGGGGCTTGCTCGGTGGCGCCCTGTACGAGACGGCTGGTGGCGCGGGGGCCTTCCTGATGAGCGCGGTGGCCACCGCACTGGGCGGGGTGCTGCTGGCTCTGCCCGCCTGGCGGCGGGGCAAGTCGCTGGCCTGAGCGCTGCCATGTGGCACAATACAAGGCTTTGCCAGATCTGCCTGCTCCGCTGAGATGCTGCCGAGGACCCTCTACGACAAGCTGTGGGACGACCACGTGGTGCGTACCGAAGAGGACGGCACCGCGCTGCTCTATATCGACCGTCACCTGGTGCACGAGGTGACCAGTCCACAAGCCTTCGAAGGGCTGCGCATGGCCGGGCGCCAAGCTTGGCGCGTCTCCAGCATCGTCGCCACCGCGGATCACAACACGCCGACCGACCATTGGGACCGCGGCATCGAGGACCCGGTGTCCCGACAGCAGGTCGAGACGCTTGATGCCAACATCCGTGCCTTCGGGGCCAAGGCCTACTTCCCGTTCAAGGATGCGCGTCAGGGCATCGTGCACGTGATCGGTCCGGAGAACGGTGCCACCCTGCCGGGGATGACGGTGGTCTGCGGTGACTCGCACACCTCGACCCATGGCGCCTTCGCCTGCCTTGCCCACGGCATCGGCACCTCCGAGGTGGAGCACGTGCTGGCGACCCAGTGCCTGCTGCAGAAGAAGATGAAGTCCATGCGCGTGCTCGTCGAAGGACCGCTGGGCAAGGGCGTCAGCGCCAAGGATGTGGCACTCGCCATCATCGGCCGCATCGGTACCGCCGGGGGCAATGGGCACGCCATCGAGTTCGCCGGCTCGGCCATCCGTGGCCTGAGCATGGAAGGGCGCATGACGCTCTGCAACATGGCGATCGAGGCGGGTGCCCGCGCTGGCATGGTCGCCGTCGACGACGTCACGATCGAGTATGTGCGTGGCCGCCCGTTCGCGCCGAGGGGTAGCGACTGGGACCGCGCCGTTGCCTGCTGGCGCACGCTGCACAGCGACCCGGGGGCTCGCTTCGACCGCATCGTCGAACTCGATGCAAGGCGCATCGCGCCGCAGGTCACCTGGGGTACGTCTCCGGAGATGGTGGTCGCGGTGACCGGTAGCGTTCCCGACCCGGTGGTCGAGAAAGATCCGGTCAGGCGCGACGGCATGGAGAAGGCCTTGGCCTACATGGGCCTGTCGCCACGCACGCCGATCCAGGACATCCGCATCGACAAGGTCTTCATCGGCTCGTGCACCAACAGTCGCATCGAGGACCTGCGTGCCGCAGCCGCGGTCCTCAAGGGGCGACACATCGCGCCGAACGTCCGGCTCGCGTTGGCGGTACCTGGGTCGGGGCTGGTCAAGCGTCAGGCCGAGGAAGAGGGGCTCGACCAGGTGTTCCTCGCTGCCGGCTTCGAGTGGCGTGGGCCGGGTTGCTCGATGTGCCTGGCCATGAACGCTGACCGCCTGGAACCTGGCGAGCGCTGTGCATCGACCAGCAACCGCAACTTCGAGGGTCGACAGGGGCCGGGCGGACGTACCCACCTGGTCAGCCCGGCGATGGCCGCTGCCGCAGCCGTGGCCGGCCACTTCGCCGACGTGCGCGAGGTGCTGTGATGTCTGGAGTGGGTGCATGAAGCCGTTCACCGTGCTCGATGGTCTCGTCGCACCGCTCGACCGCGCCAATGTCGACACCGATGCCATCATCCCCAAGCAGTTCCTGAAGTCGATCTTGCGCTCGGGCTTCGGCCCCAACCTGTTCGACGAGTGGCGCTACATGGACGTCGGTCAGCCCGGGATGGACAACAGCCGGCGGCCTCTCAATCCCAACTTCGTGCTCAACCAGCCGCGCTACCAGGGGGCCCAGATCCTGCTGACGCGCGAGAACTTCGGCTGCGGGTCCTCGCGCGAGCATGCGCCCTGGGCGATCGAGGACTACGGCTTCCGGGCCCTGGTCGGTCCCGGTTTCGCCGACATCTTCTTCAACAACTGCTTCAAGAACGGACTGCTGCCTGTGGTGCTGCCGGCGGCCGAGGTCGACCGCCTGTTCCGGCAGGTCGAAGAGACCCCCGGTCTCCGCTTGCGCATCGACCTCGCCGCGCAGACGGTGACCGCGCCCGACGGCCACGTGTTGCGCTTCGACATCGATCCGTTCCGCAAGGATTGTCTGCTGAACGGGCTCGATGACATCGGCCTGACCCTGCGTCATGCCGACCAGATCCGCGAATTCGAAGAGCGCCGCCGTGCCGCCCAGCCCTGGCTGTTCGCATGAACGACCGGGCGCGTCGGGTCACCCTCCACCCTTGAAGGTCACGGGAGAAAGATGAAGATCCTCGTTCTGCCGGGCGACGGCATCGGTCCCGAGATCACCGCCGAGGCGCTGCGTGTGCTGGAGGTGCTGCGCGCTGACGGCGTGACGATGGAGTTCGAGCAGGCCTTGCTGGGGGGCTGTGCGGTGGACGCCACCGGAAAGCCCTATCCGGAGACGACCAGCCGGCTCGCCCGCGACGCCGATGCCATCCTGCTCGGTGCGGTCGGTGGCCCGCAGTGGGACGCGCTACCGCGCGAGCAACGCCCGGAGCGAGGCTTGCTCGGCATCCGCTCTGAACTCGGCGTGTTCGCCAACCTGCGTCCGGCCATCCTCTACCCGGAGTTGGCCAATGCCTCTTCGCTCAAGCCGGAGGTGGTGTCGGGCCTCGACATCCTCATCGTGCGCGAATTGACCGGCGACATCTACTTCGGCCAGCCGCGCGGTATCGAGGAGCGTGACACGCCGTGGGGGCGCCAGAAGGTCGGCTGGAACACCATGATCTATGCCGAGGAGGAGATCCGCCGCATCGGCAGGGTGGCCTTCGAGGCCGCCCGCAAGCGCAGCCGCCGACTCTGCTCGGTCGACAAGATGAACGTGCTGGAGTGCACCCAGTTGTGGCGCGACACCATCAGCGCGATGGTGGCGGAGTATCCGGATGTCGAGCTGAGCCACATGCTGGTCGACAACGCCGCCATGCAGCTGGTGCGCGCCCCCAAGCAGTTCGACGTGGTGGTCACTGGCAACATGTTTGGCGACATCCTCTCCGATGAGGCCTCGATGCTGACGGGTTCGATCGGCATGCTGCCCTCGGCCTCGCTGGATACCCGCAACAAGGGGCTCTACGAGCCGAGCCACGGCAGTGCGCCGGACATCGCCGGGAAGGGCATCGCCAATCCGCTGGCGACCATCCTCTCGGCGGCGATGCTGTTGCGCTACAGCGGCGGTCAGGAGGATGCGGCCCAGCGCATCGAGAACGCGGTGAAGAAGGTTCTGGCGCAAGGCTACCGGACTGCCGACATCCACGAGTCCGGTACGCGGCGGGTCGGTACCCGCGAGATGGGCGACGCGGTCATCGCGGCGCTGCGGGCGACCTGAGGGGGCGACGATGAAGAAGCTCGGCATGGTCGGCTGGCGCGGCATGGTCGGCTCGGTACTGATGGACCGCATGCGCGCGGAGAACGACTTCGCGCTCGTCGACCCCCGCTTCTTCAGCACCTCCAGCGTGGGCGCTGCCGGACCCGACGTCGGTCGCGGCAGTGCGCCCCTGGCCTCCGCCGAGGATCTCGCCGCGCTGGCCGAGATGGACGTCATCCTCACCTGCCAGGGCGGGGACTACACGCATTCGGTGCACCCCCGGCTGCGTGCCGCCGGCTGGTCAGGCTACTGGATCGATGCCGCCAGTGCGCTGCGCATGGCCGATCACGCGGTGATCGTTCTCGACCCGGTGAACCGTGACGTGATCGATCGCGCACTGGATGCCGGTACCAAGGACTTCATCGGGGGCAACTGCACGGTCAGTCTCATGCTGATGGCACTGGGTGGGCTCTACAAGGCCGGTCTGGTGGAGTGGATGAGTGCGATGACCTATCAGGCTGCCAGCGGCGCTGGCGCCCAGAACATGCGGGAGCTGCTCGCGCAGATGGGGGCACTGCATGCGGGTGTGGCCGGGCCGCTTTCCGACCCGGCCTCGGCCATCCTCGACATCGACCGTACCGTTGCCGAGACGCTGCGTAGCGACGGATTCCCGGTCGACCACTTCGGTGTGCCGCTGGCCGGTTCGCTGATTCCGTGGATCGACAAGCAACTCGACAACGGCCAGAGCCGGGAGGAGTGGAAGGGTCAGGCCGAGACCAACAAGATCCTCGGCCTTGACCGTACGCCGATCGCGGTCGACGGCATCTGCGTCCGTGTCGGCGCGATGCGCTGCCACTCCCAGGCGCTCACCATCAAGCTCCGCCGGGACCTTCCAATGGGCGAGATCGAGGCCTTGGTCGCGGGCCACAATGAGTGGGTCCGGGTGGTGCCCAACGAGCGTGAGGCCACGCTCCATGGACTCACGCCGACGGCTGTCACGGGCCGTCTTGGCATCCCGGTCGGCCGTCTGCGCAAACTCAGCATGGGCTCCGAGTATCTGGGCGCCTTCACCGTCGGCGACCAGCTGCTATGGGGTGCCGCCGAGCCGCTGCGGCGCATGCTGCGCATCCTTCTCGATGGCGGCAGGTCGCTCCCTTCCTTGGACGCGGTTCGTCCATCGGTGTAGTCTCCGCCCATGGGAGTCTCGTCCACCGTGCACAGCCTTCGTTCGCGCCTGCTGCATGGTCTGCTGGCGGCTTGCCTCGTCTCGGCGCCGCTTGCACATGCGGCTGACCTGGGTCCGATCATGGTCACTTCGCCGGTCGGCCAGCCGCTGGATGGATCCCTTTCCCTGTCGCTCGGGCCTGGCGAGACCGCCGACCAGCTGCAGGTCGGCGTCGGACAGCCGGCCGAGTACCAGTGGCTGGAGATCGAACGGCCTTCATGGATCGATGAGCTGACGGTCGGCCTCAGCAGCGAGGCAGGCGAGACCCTGATCCGGCTGACCAGCAAGGTGCCGCCCCCCGAGCGCACCTTCTCCCTCCTGCTGGTGGCTGCGAGTCCGCTAGGCCGCAGCCTGCGACAGTACGATATCGTGCTCTACGAGCCGGAGGTGCTGCAGCCGCCCAGACCGGTGGCGACCCCGCCGGAGCCGGCCCCGCCGGAGCAGACCGCAGCGGTCGCCGGGGAGGAGGCTGTACCCACTCCGGCCGCCGAGCCGCCGCCGCGGCGACCGGTCCGTCGCGCCCAACGCCCGGCAGACCGTGTCATGCCAGAGGTCCGGCGCGACCTCAGCATCTCCTCGGCCGGGGCCCGGGTGCCGGATGCCAACCCCGACAGGCGCGCGCAGCGCCTGGAGGATGGTGTCGCAGCGCAGCAGCGTGCGCTGAGCGAGGCCAACGCCCGGATCTCCGATCTGCAGGGACAGGTCGCGAAGCTGGAGAAGCTGTTGGCGCTGAAGGCTGCTGCGCCCGCCGCCGCAGAGGTCGCCAAGCCATCGGGCGAGCGTCCGGCAGCGGTCACGGATGCCGCGAAGGCGCCTGCCAGGCCTGCCGGCGAGACCCTCAAGGAGTCGGCGAAGCCTGCCATGGCGGACGCATCGAAGGAGCCACCCGCCGCCACTGCCAAGGAGGCCGTCAAGGACGCCGTCCGGCAGCCGACCCAGACCACGCCCGCAGATCCGGCGTCACCCCCGCCACCGGCTGCGGAAGCCGCCAAGGACCCGGCGGAGCCGACGGCCGTAGATGCCGGGCAGGACGCCTCCGCTGGCAGCGAGGTGGCGAAGCCCGAGGCGCAGGCGGGGCTTGCGGAGGGTAGCGGATCCGCGAAGCCGGTGGGCGCAGTGGAAGAATCGCTGTTCGATGCGGAATGGCTGCAGGGTCTGCCCGCGCTGTTTGGCGATGACTGGGTCCTGGTGGCTGGTGGTTCGGCGCTCGCTGCACTGGTGGCGCTGCTCGGCTTCGTCTTCTGGCGCCGCCGCCGTGAGCGGCGGGAGGTGATGGCGGCGACCCTGGCATCGGCCGCTGCGGTCGCGGCGCCCACTGCATCCGCGTCAGCGGGTGTCTCGCAGAGTTCGCAGCAGCCGTTGGCAGAGGACATCGCCGAGGAAGCCGTGCCGCCCGCCACGGGGGCGGCATCCCCCAGCGAGGTGGCGGCGGAGGAGGCGGTCGAGGAGTCCTTTGCGGAGCGTCTCGACGCCCCACTCGGCGCGGCCGGAATGGACGAGGTCGAGACGGCAGGCCAGACCCCGGTCGCCAGCCTGACTGCGGTCACCGCAACGGTGGATCCGGCGCAGGAGGCAGCGGCTTTGGACGACGACCTCGAAACCATGTTCAGCGCCGAGTCGATCGCTGCCGCGCAGGCCGCCATCGCGTCTACGGCTGCTGTTCCCCCTGTCGTCGACGACGGGGAGGCGGGCTTGCAAGCCTTGTCCGTGCCGGAACCCGAGGTCGAAGAGCCGATGCCTGCCGCTGCTGGGGAGGACATCCCCGACCTCGAGGCGCTGCTCGCCACAGAGCCGGCAGCTGCCAAACCCGAGCCTGCGCCCGCTGAAGAGGCCATTCCGGATCTGGAAGCCTTGCTGGCGGCAGAGCCGCCCTCCCTTGCCGGGGAGGCAGTCCCTGACCTCGAGGCACTGCTCGCGGCGGAGCCGACCGCCGCGGAGGCCGGGGTCCTCGCTGCGGATGGAGCCGCCGACCTCGAGGCGCTGCTTGCGGGGGAGCCGGCGACCGGCGCGCAACAGCCCGCCCCGGTGTCGTCGCCGGCAGATTCCGGCGAGCCTCCAGAAGCGATACCAGTCGACAGCGAAGCCGATTTCGAGGACGTCGAGGTCAATCTGGCCAAGGCCTACATCGACATGGGCGACCCGGAAGGTGCCAATGCCATCCTCGAGGGCATGATGGCCGATACGGAGAACCCCGATCGTGTCGAGCGTGCGCAGCGGATGGTCCACCACTTCGGTCTGCAGCCACGTCTGACGACGGGCGATAGCGATAGCTGAAGACCTCGCCGATGCGCATCGCGCTGGGCGTCGAATACGACGGCAGAGGCTTCTGCGGTTGGCAGTCGCAGGCTGACGAAGCCAGCGTGCAGGATACGCTGGAGGAGGGCATCGCCCCTATCGCCGGGGGTTCGGTCCGGCTGCACGCGGCGGGTCGCACCGACAGCGGTGTGCACGCCCTGCAGCAGGTGGTGCACTTCGATACCGAGGCAGAGCGCCCGCTTTCGGCTTGGGTCAGGGGTGTCAACCGCCACCTGCCGGACAGCGTCGCTGTGCTCTGGGCGCGGCCGGTCGCCGATGATTTCCACGCCAGATTCTCGGCCACGGGCCGTCACTACCGCTATGTTCTTCTCAACCGGGCGGTGCGGCCGGCATTGTCGGCAGGGCGGGTGGGCTGGTTCGCCCGTCCTCTTGACCTGGCGGCGATGCGCGAAGCGGCCCGCCTGCTTATCGGCAAGCACGATTTTTCCGCATTCCGTGCCGCCGAGTGCCAGGCCCGCACTCCGGTCAGGACGCTGCACCGCCTGGCGGTGTGTCGAAGCGATGACCGGTTCATCTTCGAACTGCATGCCGACGCCTTCCTCCACCACATGGTCCGCAACATCATCGGTGTGCTGGTCGCGGTCGGTGCGGGGAAGCGGCCGGCGGACTGGGCGGAAGAGGTACTGGCGAGCCGCGACCGCAAGCTCGCTGCACCGACCTTCGCCGCAGATGGCCTCTACTTGGCCGGCGTCGACTACGATGTGGCGTGGGGACTGCCCGTCACCGCGCCCGACCAGTCATCTTGAACGCCGAGAACACCCCCCCAGCCACACCGCGACGCACGCGCATCAAGGTCTGCGGATTCACCCGTCCAGAGGATGCCGTGGCCGCCGTCGAGGCTGGTATCGACGCCATCGGTCTGGTGTTCCACCCGCCCAGTCCGCGTTGCATCGACCCCGAGCGAGCCGCCATCATCATCCGGGCACTGCCGCCATTCGTCTCGGCGGTGGCGCTGTTCGTGGATGCCCGGCCGGATACGGTACGCGCCATCCGCGAGCAGATCGGCTTTGATCTGGCGCAGTACCACGGCGACGAGACACCCGAGCAGTGCGCGGCTGCCGGGGTCCCCTGGATGAAGGCGCTGAGGGTCCGGCCGGGCTTGGATTTGCTACACTGCGCAGCGCGTTTCCGCGACGCCCGCGGTCTGCTCCTCGACGCTTTTGAGGAGGGTGTTCCGGGAGGCACGGGCCGGCGTTTCGACTGGTCGCTGATCCCTTCCGGTCTGCCGCTGCCCCTTGTGCTCTCCGGTGGGTTGGATCCCGGCAACGTCGCCGAGGCCGTGCGACGTGTGCGGCCGTTCGCCGAGGATGTGTCGAGTGGCGTGGAAAGCGGGAAAGGCATCAAGTGCGCGGACCGTATCCGCGCCTTCGTCAGAGAGGTTCGCAATGAAGATGTATGACCTGCCGGACGCTCGAGGCCACTTCGGTCCCTACGGCGGTGTGTTCGTCGCCGAGACGTTGGTCCGTGCGCTCACCGAGCTGCGCCAGGCCTACGCCGAGGTCGCGGCGGACCCCGATTTCCAGACCGAACTCGCCTATGAGTTGAAGCATTTCGTCGGGCGGCCCAGCCCCGTCTACTTTGCGCGGCGGCTCACGGAGCACGCTGGCGGCGCTCGCATCTTCCTCAAGCGCGAGGACCTCAACCACACCGGTGCGCACAAGGTCAACAACACGGTCGGCCAGGCCTTGCTGGCTCGCCGCATGGGCAAGAGGCGGGTCATCGCCGAGACCGGTGCCGGTCAGCATGGCGTGGCTTCGGCTACCGTGGCGGCCCGCTACGGCATGGAGTGCGTGGTCTACATGGGCAGCGAGGACGTTGCCCGGCAGTCGCCCAATGTCTTCCGCATGAAGCTCCTTGGCGCAACGGTGGTGCCGGTCGAGAGTGGCAGCAAGACGCTCAAGGACGCCCTCAACGAGGCCATGCGAGACTGGGTGACCCACGTCGAGAGCACCTTCTACATCATCGGCACTGTGGCCGGACCGCACCCTTACCCGATGATGGTGCGCGACTTCAATTCTGTGGTCGGCAAGGAGTGCCTGGTGCAGATGCCCGAGATGATCGGTCGCCAACCGGATGCGGTGGTGGCCTGCGTCGGTGGCGGCAGCAACGCCATGGGCATCTTCTACGATTACATCCCGCACGACGGGGTGCGCCTGATCGGCGTCGAGGCGGGGGGCGAGGGCGTCGCTACCGGTCGCCACGCAGCGCCTTTGTCGGCGGGTACCCCGGGTATCCTTCACGGCAACCGGACCTACCTGATGCAGGATGAGGACGGCCAGATCATCGAGACCCACTCGGTATCGGCCGGCCTCGACTACCCCGGCGTCGGCCCGGAGCATGCCTGGCTAAAGGATTCCGGGCGTGCCGAATACGTCTCGGCCACCGACGCCGAGGCGCTTGAGGCCTTCCATCTGCTCTGTCGTACCGAGGGCATCATCCCCGCCCTGGAGTCGAGCCACGCCGTGGCGCACGCGCTCAAGCTGGCAGCGACCATGGGCAGGGATCAGGCTGTCCTGGTCAACCTTTCCGGACGCGGCGACAAGGACCTGAATACCGTCAGCCGTCTGGCCGGCATCACGCTCTGAGCCGACCCGTCCCGCAAGCGCTCTCCGCAGTCGCCACCCGCAAGGCCACCCGTGTCCCGTATCGCCAGTGCTTTCGCGCGCCTCAAAGCTGACCGCAAGGTTGCGCTGATCCCGTTCTTCACCGCCGGTGACCCTTCGGTGGACGAGACGGTGCCTCTGATGCACACCCTGGTGCGGGCCGGCGCCGACGTCATCGAGCTGGGTGTGCCGTTCTCCGACCCGCAGGCCGACGGTCCGGTGATCCAGCGCTCGAGTGAGCGGGCGCTGGCGCGCAAGGTCAGCCTGCGCAAGGTGCTCGAGATGGTCGCCGAGTTCCGCAAGGAGGATGAGCTGACGCCGGTGGTGCTGATGGGCTATGCCAACCCGATCGAGGCGATGGGTGAGGAGGCCTTCGCTGAACGCGCTCTCACGGCAGGCGTCGATGGTGTGCTGGTGGTCGATATCCCGCCCGAGGAATCAGCCCAGTGGGTGGCCACCCTGCGAGCCCGGGGCCTCGATCCGATCTTTCTACTCGCGCCCACCTCCACCGACGAAAGGGTCGCTGAGGTCGGGCGGCTGGCCTCCGGCTTTGTGTACTATGTCTCGCTGAAGGGGGTCACTGGTGCCGCGCACCTTGACCGCAGCGAGGTGGCGGACCGTCTGCCACGGCTCCAGGCTGCCATCCCGCTGCCGGTTGGGGTCGGTTTCGGCATCCGCGACGCCGCTTCTGCGGCTGCGGTGGCCGCCGTAGCCGACGCAGTGGTGGTCGGCAGCCGCATCATCCAGGAGATGGAGGCTTCGCCGCCCGCCGAGTTGCACCACCGGGTGGCGGCTCTGGTGTCGGAACTGCGGGGCGCGGTCGATTCCGTGCGTCGGGGCTGATCCCCATCCGCCGCGGATCGGCGCGAGTCTTGCACAGGAGGGCGCATGAGCTGGCTTACCAAACTGCTGCCACCGAAGATCAAGCGTGACGGCGGACAGGTCCGCAAGTCGGTGCCCGAGGGTCTCTGGCACAAGTGCCCGGCCTGCGAGGCGGTGCTGTATGCCACAGATCTCGAGCAGAACCTGCAGGTCTGTCCCAAGTGCGGGCATCACCAGCGCATCAGCGCGCGTGTGCGTCTTGACTGGTTCCTTGATGCCGGCGGACGCTTCGAGATCGGTGCCGAGGTGCTTCCGGTGGACACGCTCCGTTTCCGGGACAGCAAGCGCTATCCGGACCGCTTGGCGGAGGCGGTGGCCGCTTCCGGCGAGACCGATGCCCTGGTGGTGATGCAGGGTACCGTGATGGAAGTGCCGCTGGTGGCTGCAGCCTTCGAGTTCCAGTTCATGGGCGGTTCGATGGGTTCGGTGGTCGGCGAGCGCTTCGTGCGCGGGGTGCGCGTGGCTCTCGAGCAGCGCATGCCCTTCGTCTGCTTCACCGCCAGCGGTGGTGCTCGCATGCAGGAGGGCTTGCTCAGCCTGATGCAGATGGCCAAGACCAGCGCTGCCATCCGCCAACTCGCGGATGCGGGCTTGCCTTTCGTGGCCGTGCTGACCGACCCCACCATGGGTGGCGTCTCTGCCAGCTTTGCCTTCATCGGCGACATCGTCATTGCTGAACCGGGCGCTCTGGTCGGCTTCGCCGGACCGCGCGTCATCGAGCAGACGGTGCGCGAGACCTTGCCGGAGGGCTTCCAGAGGGCCGAGTTCCTGCTTGAGCACGGGGCGATCGACATGATCGTCGACCGCCGCGAGATGCGCGAGCGCATCGCTCGGTTGTTGGCGCTTTTGACCGGGCAACCGGAGGTTTCCGTGGCAGGGGGCGTGAACTGAGCGGTGCCGCGCTGAGCGCGGTGCCTTCTGCCGCCACCGGTGCGCCCGGTGCGAAAGCGAGCCTCGTCGATTGGCTCGGCTGGCTCGAGGGACAGCAGCGCGGGGCCATCCTGCTCGGACTCGATCGGGTGCGGCGTGTCGCCGAAGGTATCGGCCTGCGACCCACTTTCCCAGTGTTCACGGTCGCCGGCACCAACGGCAAGGGCTCGACCTGCGCATTGCTGGCCGCGATGCTGCGCGCTGCCGGTTACCGCGTCGGCGGCTACTGTTCGCCCCACCTGATGCGCTACAACGAGCGGGTGCGTATCGATGGCGAGGAGGCCAGCGATGCCGAGCTAGTAGCCGGCTTTGCTGCCATCGAGGCGGCTCGCGGCAGGGAGCCGCTCACCTATTTCGAGTTCGCGACGCTTGCCGCGATGTGGCACTTCATGCGTGCCGGCGTCGATTGCGCGGTGCTCGAGGTGGGGCTCGGCGGTCGTCTCGACGCTGTCAATGTTTGGGATGCCGACTGCGCCATCGTCACCACGATCGGTCTCGACCACACCGAGTATCTCGGCGATACCCGCGAAGCGATCGCCCGGGAGAAGGCCGGCGTCTATCGCCCCGGGCGACCAGCCATCTGCGTCGACCCAGAGCCTCCGGCCAGCCTGCTCGCGACCGCTGCAGAGGCCGGCGCGCATCTGCTGTGCCTCGGCCGCGACTTCCGTGTCCGGCGTCACGAGCGACAGTGGTCGTTCGAGGGGCCCGGGCTGCGGCTCTCCGGCTTGCCGATGCCGGCCCTGGTTGGCGAGCACCAGTTGCAGAACGCGGCGGGGGCGATCGCCGCGCTCGGCGCCATGCGTGAGCGCTTGCCGGTCTCGGCCGGCGCCATCCGCGAGGGGCTGATGAACGTCAGCCTGGATGGCCGGTTCCAGGTCCTGCCCGGAAGGCCGATGGTCATCCTTGACGTTGCACACAACGCGCACGCCGCCCGCATCCTCGCCCGAAACCTGCGGGTCATGCCACCAGTGGGACGCACGCATGCCATCTTCAGCATCCTCGCCGACAAGGATGCGGCGGCCACGGTGGCCGAGATGGGCGATCTGGTCGATACCTGGTGGGTGGCAGGTCTGCCCGGGCCCCGGGGGCGGAACGCGGCGGAACTCGCGGTCGAGGTGGCCCGTGCAGGCAGCGGGTGCGTCGAGGTCGCGGTCACCCCGTCGGTAGCCTGGCGGCAGCTCCGCGAACGACTCCGCGACGATGATAGAGTCATCGTCTTCGGGTCCTTCCTGACCGTGGCGCAGGTGCTTGCGGAGTTGCGGTCTTGAGGTGCCGTGAGCCGATCACCGAACGCCGCCGGCGTCGGGCGGGGCACGCTGCCGACCCGGTATGGCCATCCGCGGAGACCGCATGACTGTCGAGCAAGACGAGATCCTGTTGCGCAAGAAGGCACGTCGGCGTCTGGTCGGTGCCGTTCTGCTGACCCTCATCCTCGTCCTCAGTCTGCCACTGGTGCTCGAGGACCCTTCCCAGCCCCTCGGTGACGGTCCCGAGATCGTCATTCCGGCTCCGACCCAGGTCGAACCTCCACGTGCTGCCACGGTTCCGGATTCGCTGCCCGATGACAGCGTCGGCGAGGAGGTGCTGCCGCTCGAGGCGGGCGCAGCGTCATCCGCACCGGCTGCAAACCCTGCCCCGACGCAGCCCGCCAACCCGCCGACACCCCCCACGTCAGCGGTGCCTGCCGAGCCGGGTGGTGGCAAGTCGCCCGCGCCCGTTGCGCCCACCGGCAAGGCGGCTGCTACGTCTGCAGCCAGCGCCGAACGGTCCCCTGCATCAAGCCCAGCCTCGGAGAAGCCCGTCGCCGCCCCCGCAGTTTCTGCCAAGCCCCCGGCACCGGCGGCACGTGCGTACCTGCTCCAGCTCGGTCTTTTCAAGGAGCGCGCCAACGCCGACAAGATCGCAGCGCAGGCCGCTGCGCTCGGGCTGACGCCGGTGGTGGCGGAGACTGCAGCGGGATCCTGGAGGGTCGGCGTCGGCCCCTATGCAGACAAGGCCGAGGCGCTCAGCGCCCGCGACAGACTGCGTGATGCGGGGCTGGCGGTGGTGCTCAAGGCGCCGTGACCGGGTTCGATTACGCCGCCATCGCCGTGATCGGCGCGTCCACGCTGCTCAGCCTGGGCCGCGGTGCGGTCGAGCAGTTCTTCTCCCTCGTCGGCTGGGTGCTCGCCTTCGTCGTCGCCAACCATTTCGCGCCAGCCGTTCAGCATTGGGTGCCGGAGTCCGCGGGTGGGGAGACCTTGCGCTATCTCATCGCCACCTGCGGTCTGTTCCTCGCCACGCTGCTGCTCATGCTGCTCGCGGGCCGACTGCTCGCTGGTGCCCTGCGCGGGCTCGGCTTGGGTGCCTCCGACCGACTGCTCGGCCTGCTGTTCGGTGCCCTGCGCGGTGTGCTGCTGGTCCTGTTGGCAGTGGCTCTGGCCGGCATGACGCCTCTGCCACAGACGCTGGTGTGGCGCGATGCGGTCAGCAGCCGCTGGTTCGTCGCCGTGGTGGAGTGGTTCCGCCCCTCTTTGCCAGAGGCCTTCGCCAGCCGGATACGTTACGATTGAGCGCCGCAGCGCAGCCTGCGCAGGGACGCGGTCAGGGAGACGACTCGGATGTGTGGGATCCTCGGCGTGGTGGCGCAGTCGCCGGTCAACCAGCTGCTCTACGACGGGCTGCAGGTGCTGCAGCATCGAGGCCAGGATGCCGCGGGCATCTGCACCGTGGAGGACTCGGTGTTCCACATGCACAAGGGCCCGGGGCTGGTGCGCGACGTCTTCCGCACGCGCGACATGCGCAATCTGCACGGCTGCAGTGGCATCGCCCATGTCCGCTACCCGACCGCCGGATCGGCCAGGAACCCGGCTGAGGCGCAGCCGTTCTACGTCAACTCGCCGTTCGGCATCGTCCTTGCACACAACGGCAACCTGACCAATACCGCCGAGCTCAAGGAAGAACTGTTCCGCCAGGACCTGCGACACCTCAACACCAATTCCGACTCCGAGTTGCTGCTCAACGTCCTGGCGCATGAGCTCGCCGCCCAGGCGCGTGGTGCCACGCTGGATGTCGAGGGCATCTTTGCCGCAGTGGCCGCGGTACATCGGCGCTGTCGCGGTGCCTACGCGGTGGTGGCACTCATCGCCGGCTACGGTCTGTTGGCGTTCCGTGACCCGAACGGTGTGCGTCCGCTGGTCTACGGCTCGCATATGACCGATGAGGGGCCGGAGTTCCTCGTGGCTTCGGAGAGCGTGGCGCTCGATACCCTCGGCTTCAGTCTGGTGCGCGACATCAACGCTGGCGAGGCGCTGTTCATCGAGTTCGGTGGTGACCTCTACACCCGCCAGTGCAGTGAGGCTCCGGTGCGTCTGCCCTGCCTGTTCGAGTTCGTCTACTTTGCGCGCCCGGACTCGGTGATCGACGGCATGTCGGTGTATCAGACACGGCTGGCGATGGGCGAACAGCTCGCCCGCAAGATCCGCGACATGGGCGGCTTCGAGGACACCGATGTGGTCATTCCCATCCCCGATTCGAGCCGGCCCTCGGCCATGGAGCTGGCGCGGCATCTCGGCGTCGACTACCGCGAGGGTTTCGTCAAGAACCGCTACATCGGCCGTACCTTCATCATGCCGGGGCAGTCGACGCGCAAGAAATCGGTACGCCAGAAACTCAATGCCATCGCGCACGAGTTCGAAGGCAAGAACGTACTCATCGTCGATGACTCGATCGTGCGTGGAACGACCAGCCGCGAGATCGTGCAGATGGCGCGCGACTCCGGGGCCCGCAAGGTCTACTTCGCTTCGGCAGCGCCACCGGTGCGCTACCCCAACGTCTATGGCATCGACATGCCGACGCGCGAGGAACTGATCGCCAGCGGTCGCACCGATCACGAGATCGCGGGCGAGATCGGTGTCGACCGCCTGGTCTACCAGGACATCGATTCCCTGGTGCGCCTGCTTGGCGAGGCCAACCAGCAGATCGATGGCTTCGAGGCCTCGTGCTTCACCGGCTGCTATCTCACCAGCGACATCACGCCTGCCTACCTCGATGCCCTGCAGGCCAGCCGCGGCGCTGCGCCGCCGCATCCCGCGGCTCAGCGTCAGCTGGATCTGACGCTCGCGGAGTCGGACTGAGCCCTGGCATGACCGACACCCGCCGACCCCTTCCGCCCGGACTGCAAGCGGAGACGCTCGCGGTGCGCGCCGGTACCGACCGCAGTCACCATGGCGAGCACTCGGAGGCGCTGTACCTGACCTCGAGTTTTGTCTTTCCGGACGCCTTCGAAGCGGCGGAACGCTTTCAGGGACGCGCCCCGGGGAACATCTACTCGCGCTTCACCAATCCCACGGTGGCGGCCTTCGAGGAACGTCTGGCGGCCATGGAGGGCGCCGAGATGGGGGTCGCCACCGCCAGCGGGATGGCAGCCATCCTCTCCCTGTGTCTGGGCATGCTGCGCAGCGGCGACCACATCGTCTCTTCACAGAGCATCTTCGGCTCGACCATCAACCTGTTCGCCAAGTGGCTCACGCGCTACGGCATCGAGACCAGCTTCGTAGCCGGCGGTGATGCGGCGGCGTGGCGCTCGGCGATGCGGCCTGCGACCCGTCTGCTGTACCTCGAGACGCCTTCGAACCCGCTCACCGAAGTGTTCGACATCGCGGCGCTGGCCGAGGTGGCGCACCACGGCGGGGCCGTGCTGGCGGTCGACAACTGCTTCTGTACGCCGGCGCTGCAGCGGCCGCTCGACCTCGGCGCCGACCTCATCATCCATTCCGCCACCAAGTACCTCGACGGACAGGGCAGGGTGCTTGGGGGGGCGGTACTCGGCAGCCGGGCACTGCTGCAGGACACCGTTTACCAGTTCCTGCGCACCGCCGGTCCGACCCTGAGTGCCTTCAATGCCTGGGTCATCCTCAAGGGTCTGGAGACGCTCAAGGTGCGCATGGACGCGCAATCCGCCGGCGCCCTCGAGGTGGCGCGCCGGCTCGAGGCGCATCCTGCAGTGGAGCGCGTCTGGTACCCGGGCCTGCCATCGCATCCGCAGCATATGCTTGCCATGCGTCAGCAGCGGCTCGGCGGAGCGATCGTCTCGTTCGAGGTCAAGGGCGGCCGCGAGTCGGCCTGGCGCGTCATCGACCAGACCCAGGTCTGCTCCGTCACCGCGAATCTGGGCGACACCAAGACCACCATCACCCACCCGGCGACCACCACGCATGGGCGCATCAGCGCCGAGGAACGTGCCGCAGCGGGCATCGGCGAGGGTCTCATCCGGCTCGCGGTCGGTCTCGAGGCGCCGCAGGACCTGATCGCTGACCTCGCCCGCGGGCTGGGCTGACGCGGCTGCGGTCGATCCGCGCCGGCCGGGGATCGAGGCGTGTCCGCAGCCCTTCCGCAGCCCTCGCTCCCCCCTGACCACAGGCACAGCGCGGCCCAGACCCGGCAACGGTTCGAGGCCTTGCGCCGGCTGGCCCGCGCGTAAGCGGAACAACTGCTGGCCGATCTTGGCAGCCGCGCGGAGGGGCTGACCGCTTTCGAGGCGGGCGAGCGCCTGCGCCGCTTCGGCCCCAACAGCCTGCTTCTGACAAGGCGCCTGCCGGCGCTGCTGCAGTTGCTGCGGATGCTGTTCACGCCTCTTTCGCTGCTGCTGATGGGTCTGGCGGGTGTCTCCTGGATGACCGGGGAGACCCGTGGCGCGGTCGTGATCCTGGTGATGGTCGGGCTCTCGACGCTGCTGACCTGGGTCCAGGAACGGCGCTCCGGACGCGCCGCCGAGCGCCTCAAGGCGATGGTGAGCACGCACGCGGAGGTCTTGCGCGATGACCGACTGCAGGCGGTGGAGGTCAGCACCATCGTCCCCGGGGACGTCGTCCATCTGGCGGTGGGTGACCTCATCCCGGCCGACCTCCGTCTGTTGCAGAGCAAGGACCTGTTCATCGACCAGTCGAGCCTGAGCGGTGAATCGCTGCCTGCCGAGCGGCACCATCGACCGCCGCCTGCCGATGCCGACAGCGCCTTCGACCTGTGCAACCTGTGCTTCATGGGTAGCCACGTGGTCTCGGGCACCGGCCGCGGCGTCGTGCTGCGTACCGGGGCAGCGACGCTGTTCGGCGGTGTCGCCGAGCAGACCACGCGCGCGACTCGGCACACCGCCTTCGAACTGGGTCTCGGGCGCTTCACCACGCTCATGTTGCGGGTCATGGCGGTGATGGTGCCGGCGGTTTTCCTCATCAACGGCCTGGCCAGGGGCGACTGGTTCGAAGCCGCGCTGTTCGCCATCGCGGTCGCGGTGGGACTGACGCCGGAGATGCTGCCGATGCTGGCGACCATCAACCTGGCTCGCGGCGCTCTGGCCATGTCGCGGCGCAAGGTGATCGTGAAGCGCCTGAGTGCGGTGCAGAACATGGGCGCGATGGACGTCCTGTGTACCGACAAGACCGGCACACTGACGCAGGACTGCGTGATCCTCGAGCGGCACGTCGATGTCACCGGCCAGAGCGATCGCCGCGTCCTCGAGTATGCCTACCTCAACAGCCACTATCAGTCGGGCCTGCGCAACCTGCTCGACGAGGCGGTCCTGCGGCATGTCGAGGTGCATGAGGCGCTGCACGGCGTGGACAGCTACCGGCGCATCGACGAGGTACCGTTCGATTTCGAGCGGCGGCGCATGTCGGTGGTGGTGGAGAAGAACGACCGCAGCCACATCCTCATCTGCAAGGGCGCGGTGGAAGAGGTCTTGGCCTGCTGCAGTGTGGCGCAGATCGGCGACGAGCGGGTCGTGCTCGACGAGGGTCACCGGCTGCGGCTCGACACCGTGGTCGCCGGGCTCAACGCGGAGGGCTTCCGCGTCATCGCGGTGGCGACCCGCGAAGAGCCTGCCGCGCCACACGAGTACGGGGTTGCCGACGAGACCGGACTGACCCTGCTCGGCTACGTCGCGTTTCTCGATCCGCCCAAGGAGTCGGCGGGGCCGGCCATCGCCGCGCTGCGCGCGTCGGGGGTGGCGGTCAAGGTGCTCACTGGCGACAACGACCGCGTCACCCGCAAGATCTGCCGCGACGTCGGGCTGCCGGTCGAGCGCATCGTGCTGGGCGCCGAGACCGATGCGCTCGACGATGCCGCGCTCGCCGATCTGGCCGAGTCGGCCACCGTGTTCGCCAAGATGACGCCCGAGCAGAAGTCGCGCGTCATCCGCGCCCTGCAGTCGCGCGGACATGTCGTCGGCTACATGGGGGATGGCATCAACGATGGTCCCGGACTGCGCGCTGCCGACCTCGGCATCTCGGTCGACTCCGCAGTCGACATGGCGCGGGATTCGGCGGACATCGTCCTGCTGGAGAAGAGCCTTCTGGTGCTGCGCGAGGGCGTGCTTGAGGGCCGGCGGGTGTTCGCCAACCTGATGAAGTACATCCGCATGTCGGCCAGCAGCAACTTCGGCAACATGTTCAGCATGCTCGGAGCGAGCGCTCTGCTGCCTTTCCTGCCGATGGCGCCGGTGCAGGTGCTGCTCAACAACCTGCTGTACGACGTCTCGCAGACGGCGGTACCGACCGACAGCGTCGATGCCGAGTACCTCGCCGCGCCACGCGACTGGGACATCACCGGCATCACCCGCACCATGCTCTTCATCGGCCCGGTGAGCTCCCTCTTCGACTACGCCACCTTTGCCCTCATGTGGTTCGTGCTCGGTGCAACCGGGCCTGCGGACGCGGCGCTGTTCCAGACCGGCTGGTTCGTCGAGTCGCTGCTCTCACAGACCCTCATCGTCCATGTACTGCGCACCGCGCGTGTGCCCTGGGTCGAAAGCGCTCCGAGTCCGGCTCTGCTGGCCACCACCTTGGGCGTGTGTGGGTTTGGCGTCCTGCTGCCCTACACGCCGCTCGGGGCGAGTTTCGGTCTGGTACCCCTGCCCTGGGTCTATTGGGTCGGACTGGCGCTACTGCTTCCGGCCTACGGGGTGCTCACGCAGTGGCTCAAGATGCGGCTGGTGTGGCGCTACGGGGTGGTTTGAGGCAACACAGGGATAGGGGGCTTCAGGCAGTTGCGCGCCGCAGTGCCTCGAGTCGCGCGATGAGAGGCGCATCTGGCGTCTCGCGAACCGCCAGCGACCCAGCGTAGACGAGTCCCCGATTGCCATCCAGGGTAAGCGCATCGCCCTCGGCCAACTCGCGGTCACCCAGGCGCATGCGGCGCGCGGCGCTGTCGATCTGCAGTCCTTCACAGCCGACCAGACAGACTCGTCCGAGTTGGCGAGCGACCACCGCGGCATGCGAGGTGCGGGCGCCACGTTGCGTCAGCAGCCCGGCTGCCCCGGCGAGCGCGGCGATGTCGCCGGTCTCGGCATCCTGGCGTACCAGGATCGCTGCCTGACCCATGGAGGCGCACGCTGCGGCGGCATCAGCGTCGAACGCCACGACCCCGGTGGCGATGCCACTGCACGCGCTCATGGCCCTGGCCAGAGGGCTTGCCGGAGCCCCTTCGCCATCGTCCAGTGTCCGCTTCACCAGGTCGCCCGGCGCAAGTTGGGCGGTGCGTTCGCGGGCTGTCGCGGTATCGATCAGGCCCTCTTCCGCGAGGTCGAGCGCGATGCGGGCGGCCGCAATCGGGGTGCGTTTCCCCGACCTCGTCTGCAGCATCCAGAGCACTCCATCCTCGACGGTGAACTCGAAGTCCTGCATGTCCCTGAAATGTCGCTCGAGGACAGTGCCGTGTGCCAGCAGCTGTTCCCAAACGTCAGGCATGGAGCGGACCAGAGCGTCGGCACCATGAGCCGCGCGGCGGCCGGCGACCACATCTTCGCCCTGCGCGTTGACCAGAAAGTCCACCCAAGTCGAGCGGGTCCCTTCGCTGGGGTCCCGGGTGAAACCGACGCCGGCGCCGGAGTGGCTGCCACTGTTGCCGAACACCATGCGTTGGATGGTCACCGCGGTACCGATGTGCTCATCGATGCCGTTCATCCGGCGATATGCCTTCGCCTTCTCCGAATCCCACGAGGCGAACACCGCGGTCACGGCTCGCGACAGCTGCGTCCGTACGTCCTGGGGGAAGTCCTCGCCGGTCTCCCGCTTATAGAGGGCGATGCTGGCTCGGGTCAACTCGCGGAGCTCCGAGAAGTCCAACTCGCGCTCGGTCCGATGACCGGCGATGCGCTCGAGTTCCGCATCGAACAGGGTGGGTGCTAGGCCCGCCACCACCTCCCCGAAGCCGCTCACCAGCCGCCGGTAGCAGTCCCAGACCAGGCGCGGGTTACCGGTGAGGCGCAGCAGACCGGGAACGGTGGCGTCGCAGATGCCGATGTCGAGCAGGGTCTCAAGCATGCCCGGCATCGACACCGCCGCACCTGAGCGCACCGACACCAGCAGCGGAGCCTTGGCATCGCCGAATCTGCGCCCTGTGGCCTGCTCGAGTGCCGGCAGGCCGAGCTTCAGCAGTGGTTGCAAGGCGTCGCCGGGGTGACTGGCAAAACCAGTGCCGATGACCAGCGCGGGCGGGACCGGCAATCCGAGCAAGGCCATCTGCAGCAGGTTCCAGGCTTTCGAGCCCATGCTTGCGCGCTGCGCCCCGGCTGGCGCAGCGGTCTGTCCGCCGGCTGCGCCGATGAGGAAGAGTTGCTCGGGCCAGTGCTGTCGGCTCATGACTGTGCGCTCCTGGCAAAGACCATCTCCCGCAATCCGTGACCTACCGCCAAGAGCGCGTCCGTCGCCTTTTCCAGCGACGCCGCAACCTCTCCGGCCAGACTCCACAGCACCGGCGTGGACTCCATTTCGTGCAGGAAGACGACCCGCGCCTGGCGGAACAACTCGTCGCAACGACGCTCGGCCCGCAACATCTGCCAGACCACCCGGAGGAAGGCGCTGGCATCGCCGGAGTCGCGCTGGTCGCCGGCAGCGCGCGCGATCTCGACCACTCGCACGTAGTCCTGGATGGCCGCCAAGGTCGCCAACGCCAGTTGCTCAAGCGCACCCCTGACAGGATCGGGCAGTGTGTGGCGGCGCTCGCTCTCGATCATCGAGAGGACGAAGGTAGCTTCTTCGAGCGCATCGGCGATGTCGTCCGCAAGGCTGAGAAGATGGGCCACCGGCTCCCAGCGTCCCTGCCTGCCAGCCCGCTCACGCGCCTCTTCCAACAGCCAGTCGGCTCGGTGTTCGAGCAACCTGGCATGCTCCGCTAGGGTTGCGGCCGAGGATCCTGTCCCGGCATCGAGGCCGTTGACCAGCAGCTCTGCGAGGGCATGACATGCGGCTGCATGCTCGGCAAGCAGGTCGAATTCGAAACTGCGCTGTTGCAGAGCACGGTTGAGGAGGATGCGCGCCTGATCCACCACTGTCTGTCGCGTCTGCTGATGCTGCAGGGTCTCGCTGCTGACCTGCAGGAGCGCGGCAAGGAAGGCACGGCCTGAGGCCTCGCCGATGACCTCGTCCAGTCGGTCACCGACACGAAAGGTCTGACCGTCTGCCGATTGCATGGCACCGAACACCAACTGCTCGCCGCCGGCCAACAGCCATCCCATGTGACCGTATTCGCGCTCGGCAGCCTCGCGCAGCAGGTCCGCGGCGACTGCCTTGCGGACGAACAACTGCAGCCGCTTGTAGGCGCGGTTCCAGTCGATGACAAAGACGATGCGCGAGGCGAGGGCCTCTAGAGCGCCGAGCAGCGCGGACTGGCTCTGTGCGCGCAGGGTGGCGTGCCCCACCAGATAGGGACGACCCTCATTCAGGCCGGCCTCGGCGCGCAAGGGCTCGGTCACCCACTGGAAGCCGATGCGCTCGAGCATCTCACGGAAAAAGGCGAAGCGTGCCTTGTGCAGTTCGGAGTAGGTGAGGCGGATCTCCCGGCCGGTGACCTCGACCACCAACACGTGGGCGTCGTTGGTGCCGATATCGTTCTGGATCAGCAGTCGATCACCATCCCGGGTCACCGCCGTATCGAGTCCGGGGTGCTCGAACTTGAGCGGCGCCGTGCGGCGCAGCCCTCGCATGAAAGCCTCGATCAACGCTCGGTCATCAGCGCCGATCTGCCACGCATGGGCGCCGTCGATGTTCTCGGTAGCTACGCTGGCTGCGAGCGCATTCAGGCGCTTGTGCAGGTCCATGACCAGAATGTGGAAGCTGTCGCCGCGGTGGCGGTCGCCATGGGTGATGTCTTCGATGTCGGCAAGACGGAAGCCATCTCCGCCGCGCATCCCCTGGAGGCGTGAGACCCATTTCGTGAGTCGCTCGGAAAGGCCGGGATCATCGCCCTCGACCGGCCTCGCCATGACTTCGATCCCCTCGACCAGCGCATCGACGAAACGCTCTGGTTCCTGAAGCATGAGGATGTCGTCTTCAAGGTCTGCGCTCCGCGGCAGATCGACGAGCCAGACCTGATCGTCCAGCCCAGCCCGATGCACTTCCCCCCGCCAGTCCATGTCCGGCTCCTGAGGGTCCCTGCCATGCTGCAGCGCCGCCTGCAGCAGGCTCAGATAGAGCTTGAGGCGGTCGTTCGCGGCCAGGGCAGCCTTGATTCGGGCGGGCAGCAGGAGCGATTGCTTCCCGAGGGCAGCGACGGCTTGTTCTTTGCGCATCATGTCGGTCTTTGGCTTGTACGCCCATGCTCTCTGCCGATTGTGTCGATGGCGTGTCGGGTCCTCGGTGCCGGCCGCAAACTGCACGTCTCCTGATCTGCATCAGTTTCGGCACCGCAGGGGGGCGATGTCCTGTAATGTGCGCCGTGCAGTCTGGCTCGGTCTCGAATCCGGGAGCCGGAGATGTCTGTGGGATCGGATCTGCAGGGCAAGCGCGGCCTGGTGGTGGGCATCGCCAACGACAGGAGCATCGCCTGGGGCTGCGCCTGCGCGTTCCGCGCGGCCGGCGCGGAACTCGCCGTGACCTGGCTGAACGCCAAGGCCGAGCCCCATGTCCGGCCACTGGCCGAGGCACTGCAGGCCACCATCTCGATGCCCTGCGACGTGCAGGCCGATGGGCAGCTCGAGGCGGTCTTCGAGGCCATCGAGCGGCGCTGGGGCAGGCTCGACTTCGTTCTGCACTCGATCGCTTTTGCCCCGCTCGAGGATCTCCGGGGTCGCTTGGCAGACAGCAGCGCGGCCGGCTTCAGCCTTGCGATGGACGTGTCCTGTCACTCGTTCATCCGCATGTCGCGCCTCGCAGAGCCGCTGATGGACCGAGGTGGGTGTCTGCTCACCGTGAGCTTCTATGGTGCCGAGAAGGTAGCTCCGGGCTATGCGTTCATGGGGCCGGTCAAGGCGGCCCTGGAGGCTTCTGTGCGGGTGCTGGCCAGCGAACTCGGGCCGCGCCGGATCCGCGTCCACGCCCTCTCGCCGGGTGTGCTGCCGACCCGTGCGGCCTCCGGGTTGGCGGATCTCGATGCTCTGCAGCGACAGTGGGAGTCTGGCGCGCCGATCCCTGGCGGCATCCACATCGAGGCGGTCGGTGCGTTCGCAGCCTTTCTCGCCAGCGACGCAGCCGCGGTCGTCACCGGCAACGTCGAGTACATCGACGCCGGCTACCACGTCATCGCTTGAGGGGAGCCGATATGCAGACCGCGACCGCAGCCCGGGAACTGATCAGCAACCGCACCTTCGAGGAGCTTCATGTGGGGGACAGCGCCTCGATCGAGCGCACCCTCAGCCGACAGGACATCGACCTGTTCGCCGCCATGTCGGGGGATGTCAACCCGGCGCACATGGATGAGGCCTACGCCGACACAGCGATGTTCCACGGGGTGGTCGGCCACGGTATGTGGGTCGGTTCGCTGGTGTCGACCGTGCTCGGCACCGAGTTGCCGGGCCCCGGCACCATCTATCTCAGCCAGTCGCTGCGCTTCCGCGCGCCAGTCCGGATCGGCGACACGGTGCAGGTCAAGGTCACGGTCAGGAGCCTCGACGCCGAGCGCAAGCGCGCAGTGATCGATTGCGAGGTCATCAACCAGCAGGGACAGTCAGTAGTCACCGGCGAGGCCGAGATCCTCGTGCCGACCGAGAAGGTCTCGCGTCCGCGAGTGGCGACGCCTCGCGTCTACCTGCGCAGACCGGGTGACCTGATGTTCGAGATTGTCCGTCGTGCGCGTTCTCTCGAGCGCGAGGCGATGCGATGCGCAGTGGTTCACCCGGTCGACGAAGCCGCGCTGGGTGGGGCCTTTCTGGCCGCTCAGGCTAGGCTCATCGAGCCTGTCCTTGTTGGCCCGGAGGCTCGCATCCGTGAGGCAGCGCGACGGGCTGAGATCGACCTCTCGAGTTTCGAACTCATCGCGACGCCCCACAGCCACGCCGCCGCCGAACTGGCCGTGGCGCTGGCCCGCGAAGGAAAGGTGGAAGCGTTGATGAAGGGTTCGCTGCATACCGACGAGCTGATGCATGCGGTGGTCGACCGCAGCAACGGACTGCGCACCGACCGGCGCATGAGCCACGTCTTTGTCGTCGACGTTCCCAGTTACCACAAGCCACTTCTCATCACGGACGCTGCCATCAACGTCCTGCCAGACCTCGAGGCCAAGGCCGACATCGTGCGCAACGCCATCGGCCTGGCTCGTGCCTTGGGGGTTGCCGTGCCCAAGGTGGCGGTGCTCTCCGCGGTGGAGACGGTGAACCCCGACATCGAGTCGACCCTGCATGCGGCCGCCCTGTGCAAGATGGCGCAGCGTGGTCAGATCAACGGCGCCACCCTCGATGGCCCATTGGCCTTTGACAACGCGATCTCGGCGGTCTCGGCGCGTGCCAAGCAGATCGACTCGCCGGTCGCCGGCGACCCCGACGTGCTGATCGCCCCCAACCTTGAGGCAGCGAACATGCTTGCCAAGCAGCTCGCCTATCTGGCCGATGCGCAGGTCGCCGGCATCGTGTTGGGCACTCGGGTGCCGATCATGCTGACCAGCCGCGCCGACGGGCCCGTGGCACGCGAGGCCTCGTGCGCGCTCGCAGCCTTGTGGCGCGTGCTGCCGAAGGAAGCACGTTGATGGCCTCGTCCCCCTCCTCCGGCGCCGTCCTCGCACTCAATGCCGGCTCATCCAGCATCAAGTTCGCGCTGTTCGACGCCGCCGATCGGCCTCTGTGGCGGGGTCGGGTGAGCGGACTCGGACACCGGCCGCTGTGGACGTGGGAAGGCATCGTCGCACCACAAGTCGCTCCGCTCCCTCTGGGTTCCACCGCAGGCCACCCGAAATCGGATTTCGATCTGCACTTTCGTCACGCGCTGGAGGTGATCTCGGGCCTTGTCGCCGAGCTTCGACAGCCGCTGGTGGCGATCGCTCATCGCGTGGTGCATGGCGGCGGCGAGTATGCTGCACCGGTACGCATCGATGACGCGGTGTTGTTGGACCTTGAGCGGTTCGTTCCACTGGCGCCCCTGCATCAGCCCTACGGACTCGCCCTGATCCGCGCCATGCGTGAGCATCATCCCTTGGTACCTCAGGTCGCTGCCTTCGACACCGCCTTCCACGCTTCGCAGCCGCGCTTGGAGACCCTGTTCGCCTTGCCACGTGAACTCACGGCAGCGGGCATCCGCCGCTACGGCTTCCATGGCCTGTCCTACGAGTATGTAGCCGCGCGTCTGGCGGACGCCCCTGACCCGAGGCTTCATGGCCGTGTGGTGGTTGCCCATCTGGGACAGGGCGCTAGCCTTTGTGCGATGCATGGCTTGCGCAGCGTCGCCACAAGCATGGGCTTCTCGGCGCTGGATGGACTGCCGATGGGGCGCCGCTGCGGCAATCTCGACGCCGGGGTGGTGCTGTACCTTTTGCAGCAGCGCGGCATGGCTGCCGATGCCGTGCAGCACCTGCTCTACGAGCGTTCGGGGCTCTTGGGCGTGTCCGGACTCTCGGATGATCTGCGAGACCTTGAGGCGAGTGCGGAGCCCAGCGCGCAGGAGGCCATCGAGTTGTTCGTACACCGCATCGTCCAGGGTATCGGGGGATTGGCGGCCACCCTCGGCGGACTCGACGCCATCGTCTTCACCGGAGGCATCGGCGAGAATTCGCCTGCGATACGTGCAGCTGTGGTGGCGCGGCTCGCCTGGCTGGGCGCCGAGATCGACGCAGCGGCCAACCTTGAAGGGTCAGCGTGCCTGCACACTCCCGGCAGCGCGCTCGCCGTAGGTCTGGTGCCTACCGATGAGGAGTCGGTGGTGGCGCGTCACGCCCGCGCTTGCGTGTCGGTTCAGGGCTGAACCAGCGTCACCAGGGTCCGGCTGACGGCCTCTGACACCTGCCAGTTGCCACCCTCGCCGGTGCGGCGGCAGCGGTACTCGACCTCGCCGTTGGCCAGGGCGCGGTCACCAACCGTGATGCGGTGGGGGATGCCGATCAGTTCCATGTCGGCGAACATCACGCCAGGCCGCTCGTCACGATCCTCGAACAGGACGTCGATACCTGCCGCAACAAGCTCTGCGTAGAGTCGCCCCGCGGTCTCGCGTACCGCCTCGCTCTTGCCCAGACCGAGCGCCACCAGAGCCACCTGGAAGGGGGCCATCGCCGTCGGAAAGACGATGCCGCGCTCATCATGGTTCTGCTCGATCGCGGCGGCAACGATGCGGCTCACCCCGATGCCGTAGCAGCCCATCTCCATCACCTGCGACTGGCCGCTCTCATCGAGGTACGTTGCGCCCATCGCCTGTGAGTACTTGTTGCCAAGCTGAAAGATGTGTCCGACCTCGATGCCACGTGCGATCTCCAGGGCGCCCTTGCCATCGGGAGACGGGTCCCCGGCCTCGGCGTTGCGCAGGTCGGCCACCTCGGTTTCCGGCAGGTCACGGCTCCAGTTGACGCCGGTGAAGTGCCACCCGTCCTCATTGGCACCACACACCCAGTCCGCCATCGCTGCCACGGAACGGTCGGCCACTACGCGCGCGCGCAGACCGAGCGGTCCGATGGAGCCCGCGCTGCAGCCAGCCGCTGCTCGCACCTCGGCCTCGCTGGCGAAGCGCAATGCCCCCGCGATCCCGGCCAGCTTCGCGGCTTTTACCTCATTCAGGGTGTGGTCCCCGCGCACCAGCAAGGCCACCGCGGTGCCCAGTTCGTCGACCATCAGCAGGGTCTTGACGATGGCCCGGGCCGATACGCCGAGTCCCGCCGAGACCTCGTCGATGGAATGCATCCGCGGTGTCGCCACCTTTTGCAGCAGTGCCGCGGGCGCGGGTCGTGGCGCAGTTGGTGACAAGGCCTCGGCCAGTTCGACATTGGCCGCGTAATCGGACTGCGGACACCAGGCGATGGCGTCTTCGCCGCTCTCCGCCAGCACGTGGAACTCTTGCGAACCGGATCCGCCGATCGCGCCGGTGTCGGCTGCCACTGCGCGAAAGCGCAGGCCCAGACGCTCGAAGATGCGGATGTAGGTGGCGTGCATCACGGCGTAGGTCTGCTCGAGGCAGGTGCGGCTGGTGTGGAAGGAGTAGGCGTCCTTCATCAGGAACTCGCGCGCGCGCATCACACCGAAGCGCGGCCGGATCTCGTCGCGGAACTTGGTCTGGATCTGATAGAGATTGAGTGGCAGC